>Ga0256847_1000345_pt1 | contig 30315 bp, 27 predicted proteins | sample TeddybearmetaG_FD_189099 | JGI IMG/M metagenome (GOLD analysis project Ga0256847, IMG submission 189099) | Hydrothermal vent microbial communities from East Pacific Rise, Pacific Ocean - Teddybear | ecosystem: Environmental > Aquatic > Marine > Hydrothermal vents | place: Pacific Ocean: East...
GGCAGCTGTTTCAATCCACACGCCCGTGAAGGCGTGACTTGATCGGGGAGTAGATCGAGATGCTGTAATTGACGTTTCAATCCACACGCCCGTGAAGGCGTGACGTGGCGAACCGTACCGGGCTGAAACCCCGCCAAGGTTTCAATCCACACGCCCGTGAAGGCGTGACGCTTAGTCAGTGGCGCAATAACATCAGACACTCTGTTTCAATCCACACGCCCGTGAAGGCGTGACCGCGAGAATCAACATCCAACAGGCGCTTGCCAAGGTTTCAATCCACACGCCCGTGAAGGCGTGACCAGACAGCATAAAGGCAACTTATGTTTGTGGAATGGTTTCAATCCACACGCCCGTGAAGGCGTGACCATTTGCAGCTTTGCATCTCTCGCAATATTTGATTGTTTCAATCCACACGCCCGTGAAGGCGTGACGATACTGGTGGCTCGTAATACTGGCCTTCATACCAGTTTCAATCCACACGCCCGTGAAGGCGTGACATTTGTTGGCCATTGCCTGTTGTCATCGGGCATAGTTTCAATCCACACGCCCGTGAAGGCGTGACTATTTCGGCAACGATTGCCTAAGGGATTTTAGAGTTTCAATCCACACGCCCGTGAAGGCGTGACCTGAAATTCAGATTTTGCAATGTCTCGTTTGTTAGTTTCAATCCACACGCCCGTGAAGGCGTGACGGTTGCGTGTAATATCGGATGAGCTGGTTTTTGCGTTTCAATCCACACGCCCGTGAAGGCGTGACGGCGTCAGTGCAGCGCCTGATACGGATCTGAGCACGTTTCAATCCACACGCCCGTGAAGGCGTGACCCAGGGCCACGACAGTACTCGATGGCACGGTGATGTTTCAATCCACACGCCCGTGAAGGCGTGACAATAATGCTGAAAAACGTCGTTTAAAGTCAATTGTTTCAATCCACACGCCCGTGAAGGCGTGACCAAATCAGAAGATGAAACAACTCTTGTTCCAGTTGGTTTCAATCCACACGCCCGTGAAGGCGTGACCACAAGCAAATGCAGCTTCACCCATGGATTTTCTGTTTCAATCCACACGCCCGTGAAGGCGTGACGTAGGATGGGCGAGGAAAGCACGGTAGAGTCGCCGTTTCAATCCACACGCCCGTGAAGGCGTGACGTTTGATTAATGTTCGCATGCCCCAGGATCGCTTGTTTCAATCCACACGCCCGTGAAGGCGTGACCAAAGGCAAAATATCACACGCGTTGGTTGCAAATGTTTCAATCCACACGCCCGTGAAGGCGTGACAAATGCAAAACTACAGCAAAAGGGGATTTATTCTGTTTCAATCCACACGCCCGTGAAGGCGTGACGGCGTGACCGCCTGTAGTTGGGGCAAGGCTATTTTCATCGCATGTTTCAATCCACACGCCCGTGAAGGCGTGACACTTGTTAAAAGGTCTCGGTAAGAGCCCGCATTCTGGTTTCAATCCACACGCCCGTGAAGGCGTGACCTCCTGATACAAGTTTCACATGTTTATGCCAAAGGTGGTATTGGTTTCAATCCACACGCCCGTGAAGGCGTGACCCGCGTTTAGATCGTGCTGCAATGATCGCACGTTTCAATCCACACGCCCGTGAAGGCGTGACCAGGCTTGACTATAACGACATCATTTGTACGGCAGTTTCAATCCACACGCCCGTGAAGGCGTGACTTGTTGCCCTGGGTCACGGCATCTTCGAGGGCTTCGTTTCAATCCACACGCCCGTGAAGGCGTGACTCTCGTTGGGAAAGACGTGTGTTGACCAGGTTTAAGTTTCAATCCACACGCCCGTGAAGGCGTGACAATTGATATTAAACAATATTTCATGTTACACCTGTTTCAATCCACACGCCCGTGAAGGCGTGACTAGCGTAGCCGTCCGCAGCCAACCATCCGTATAACGTCGGTTTCAATCCACACGCCCGTGAAGGCGTGACGTCGCTAGGCCTAAGGGTGATAGGCGGTTGCGCATGTTTCAATCCACACGCCCGTGAAGGCGTGACTTGTCCGTTGTGAGGCAATTGTCGATATCGACGAGTTTCAATCCACACGCCCGTGAAGGCGTGACACGCAGTCACATAGGAGTAAATTATGGCTAACAAGTTTCAATCCACACGCCCGTGAAGGCGTGACACTACGCCATCGGCAGACAATCCGCAGCATCGTTGGTTTCAATCCACACGCCCGTGAAGGCGTGACACTGTCTGACGCCGGTAGTTTTGATGATGTTAAAGTTTCAATCCACACGCCCGTGAAGGCGTGACAAAGAGAGATCATATGCAGTTCGATTTGATAAGCGTTTCAATCCACACGCCCGTGAAGGCGTGACTTACTACATAACATACACTTAGATGATGTATAATGTTTCAATCCACACGCCCGTGAAGGCGTGACACAAAGTAAAACAAGATGATTGGGACAATCAGTGGGTTTCAATCCACACGCCCGTGAAGGCGTGACGCTGTTATATAATCTACTGAAATAGATATAGGTGGTTTCAATCCACACGCCCGTGAAGGCGTGACAACGGCGAAAATAAATATGTGGCTGAAGGAACGAGTTTCAATCCACACGCCCGTGAAGGCGTGACTAAGGATCCCGGTTATTACTGTGACCTTGATGCCGTTTCAATCCACACGCCCGTGAAGGCGTGACAAGGATCCCGGTTATTACTGTGACCTTGATGCTGTTTCAATCCACACGCCCGTGAAGGCGTGACCTCAGATGTCATGCTCAAAGACGACACACTTGAAGTTTCAATCCACACGCCCGTGAAGGCGTGACCTCAGATGTCATGCTCAAAGACGACACACTTGAAGTTTCAATCCACACGCCCGTGAAGGCGTGACGCCAAATGATGACAGCATTGTTGTTCAATGGCACGTTTCAATCCACACGCCCGTGAAGGCGTGACCTAAAATTGGCAGATGACGCATTGGCAGACGACGTTTCAATCCACACGCCCGTGAAGGCGTGACGCCGAAGCGGGGGCGATACCGCCTGGCATCTGTTGTTTCAATCCACACGCCCGTGAAGGCGTGACAAGCCAGAAGATGCCTTACCTTGCTTTATTAAGGCGTTTCAATCCACACGCCCGTGAAGGCGTGACCTGATGGGTTCTCCAAATCTATTGCGGGTGACTTGGTTTCAATCCACACGCCCGTGAAGGCGTGACTTTTCATCGGGCAAATTTTGCTCTGAAAAGCTCAGTTTCAATCCACACGCCCGTGAAGGCGTGACATCATCTGAGGTAGTCATTATGCCACAATCATTTGTTTCAATCCACACGCCCGTGAAGGCGTGACCGGATGGCGACGTCACCGGCGCGACCTCGATACCGTTTCAATCCACACGCCCGTGAAGGCGTGACGTTTTTTCTTATTTATGATTGGATTATTATGTTTAGTTTCAATCCACACGCCCGTGAAGGCGTGACCAGCCGATAGGCTGGGGGGGCTGTGTGCCATTCGGTTTCAATCCACACGCCCGTGAAGGCGTGACAGCCCGAATATAAGGCTATAAAAACAATAGCAAAAAACACGGAAAAGCGCTAACCCCTGAAAAAATACTGGTCTACAGCACTTCCCCGTATCATTAATTAAAAATTCTAATTGTTAAACAACAGGTTGCAACATGCGCTAACCCCCCAGGGATATCATGTCAACCACCGGTTAGCGCATGTTTCATAAAATTAAATAATCAGGGTATCTTGAAAAACATCTAATGCCGGTTTGGCACCATGATGTTCAACCTTCGAGCGCCACTTGGAGCCCAATTGATAAAATCGAAGACTGTCAGTCGTTTCGTCATAAATATCCAGCAAAGCCGCTTTAAAATGTACCCATTGTGCTGGGTCAATATCACATTCAAACACGGAATACTGCACGCGAACCCCATAATCTAAACACATTTTAGCGATACGTCTGAGCCTTTTTGGGCCTTTAGAATCGGCCATGGATATATCGTACGTCACCAAAACCATCATAAGCTTGATCCTTATTTCGGTGAAAACGGCGGATAACACTCAAGATCACCGCGTAAATGCCGTGCCAACAATAGCGCTTGCACATGCGGTAACAAACCAACTGCCACATCCTCATTCAAAAACGGGTGTCGAACGGTTTCTTGTTTGCGCTGTTGTAATGCCGTTAATAACACCTTGCGTGTGTCATCATTCATTCTGACCGCGCCACTCACCTCAACCACAAAATCCTTAGCCCGAACCTGCTTTCGATTAATCAATGACAACACCAAACGATCCGCCCACCAAGCACGAAATTCTTCTAATAAATCTTGCGCCAGGCTATCCCGCCCTGGCCGATCCGCATGCAAAAAACCAACTTGTGGATCAAGCCCAACACCTTGTAAAGCCGCGCTAATATCTTTACCAATGACGCTATAGAGAAATGACAACATCGCATTCACCGGGTCTTTCGGTGGTCGACGATTACGCCCGGTGAATGGAAACTCGGCCATTAAATCTGCCCGAATCAGATGCTGAAACACCGAAAAATATTTGGCTGCTGCATCGCCCTCTACACCCATTAACACACTAACCGTCTCCGCATTTTTTGCTTGTCGTAAGCAAATACTGAGCTGATCCGCGACCTTTTTAATGTCACTCTGAGCGCCATGATTACGCAAACGTCGCAGCAATATCTTGCGCGTATTGCTGATTTTTGCCCCGATGACTACCCGTGCAATGTCAATTGGTGACGCATCTGAAGTACGATACTGCGCTCTTCTCAATAACACATTGCCAGTCTGCGCACCTTGGAAACGACCTAAAAAGCGCCCATACTCGGTGAATAAAGACAGGTTAATGCCAGTTTCCCCGCAAAAACCGATTAAATACGGCGACAAAGCAACACGCCCAAAGCAATATAACCCCATCAAACTATGTGCGGGGATCTGCATCAGTTTCTTTTTATCTTGCTCGATGACAATGGTTTCCCGCGCTTTATGTACGTAAACACCTTGTTTGGTAATGTATAAGCTATTTTGAAGCTTCTTCATGGTGTTATTCACCTTCCTGAAACAATGCATCGACGTAAGCACGGCTACCATCTTGTGATGTGATTTTTGGATTGCAAATATCCACCAAAGAACAGGCCTTACATTTTTTCTCGTAAATGGATTTTGGCGTCTTACCAGAAGAAAATATTGCTTTGACTTGGTTAATCACCACCAAAGTTTCATCACGCAAACGTTGGTCAATGACAACAGGTTCTCGATGTCGTGTTTGCCAATACCACAGCGACCCGTGATCCACCGTGGTATTCAGCATCTCTTCCAGACACAAAGCTTGAGCGCACACTTGAATGCGATCCCAATTGTCAGTTTTTGCTTTACCCCGTTTGTATTCGACTGGAAAACAACGCTCGGTATCAATTTCATACTCGACCAAATCCATCTTGCCAGTTAGCCCTAACGTGGGAGCATTGACCCACACACTGCGCTCGTAGCGGATGCCTTTGCGTGTGGTGGGTTCCCCGCTATCCACTTTTTGATGCAACAGTTGGCCTTGGGCGGTGAGCCAATTTTCTGCCCAAACCTGCTCGTTGTGGATCAGGGCGCATTGGCGTGGGCAGAAGGCATAGTGTTGTAGAGCCGCCAAAGGGATTAAGCGTTCATCTTGCATTAATCGACCTTACGCATTAATTCCACTTCTCCAGGCATATCCGTTTCATTGATATCAACTTGGTAATCACTAAATTGTCTTGCGGGCCCATCGCTGCTTTTTTTAATTTGAATGCGCTCAAATAAACGATGAGCGGGTGCATTACCCAAGGTGCTACCATGTTTAAAGACATATAAACCGCGTGTGTTCATCTCTCCGCGCGCTGCTGAGTGGTCATGCTCAAACATAAATTCCAACGATTGCCAAAGGATGTCCAAATCATCCTCATTAAACCCGGTTTGCTTTGATAAATGTGCGGAAATAAAACCATGACACCGATACAGACCATAAGGCACGGTAAATTTTCGGCCCATTGTACGGTTGTCACCACCTTGTTTTTCTGCATCTTTTTCCGTTGTGACGGCCATTCGAGTAATGCTATGTTCTGAGATCACAATAGGATCGATTGATCGTGCAAACGTTAATTGCGCAGGCCCACGTACCTGTCCGGCATTTTTGCCGGTGCTCATGACGGCACCAAACGTGCGGACATCATAATAGCGTTCACACATCCATTGTCTTGCGGCTTCCGTTTGCGCCTTTTTATCTTTGCTTTGTACGCTTTCCTGGTCACGCGCCTCATCGATCATATTATTCAGAATCGCCTTTTCTCGGATAAAAATATTCCTATTGGGCGTATCGGACTGTGTCATTTGTACAAAATTTCTGACTTTCCGCTTGATGCAAACATCGGTCACTAACCCCATGCCTGTTTCTGCATCAACGCGCGGTAAATTTCCCGCATCGGGGTCACCATTTGGATTGCCGTCTTTAACATCAAACAATAAAACAAAATCATAACGGTTATCTAAGCTCATGTTGCTTCTCCTTGTTGATCAGATTTTTTGGTGAACAAATCTTGCTGTTGATGGTAATAGCCAATCGCAAACATACCTTGTTGCTCTAATGACAGGTTGGGTGGAAATCGTTTTATTTTATCGATGATTTCGGCAAATAATTTTTCCCGATTGACGCGGTGTCCACCAGTCAGTTTGGCTAAATGATGGTTGCTCAATTTTATTAATGTCGCGAATACGGTCACGGGTGTACTACTGGCTGCACCATAGTAACGATCTCGGATGGTACTGTTCAGTTTTGACGCGTTGGCATCACGCTGTGTTTTTTCCAGTACGGAAAATAACCGCCCAAGACGGTAACCAATGTCGGTTTCCGATGAATCTAATGACACGGACAACTCCTTTTTTAAATAAGATGAACGATTCAAGCAAGCTTTAATTAAAGCTGCTTTTCGGTAGTTAATGTTTTGATCGGCCTTAATGCGGCGCATCGATAGCTGGAGTAATGTCTGTGGAAACGCTATTCCCGCCAAGATAGTGCGGGTGGTATCTGAAATCAGGTTTGGCGGGATATTCTCGCTTCTACCTAAATGAGCCACCTCGCTGAGCAAACGAAATAAGCTGGGGCGACCATAATGATCGCGCCCGATGATATCCAAATCGTCAAAATAATGTGCAATATGTTCACTCATCTCAGCAACAGTGCCAACCTGCCACAAACGCACAACAATGCGAGCTGAATTTGGTGCCAGCCCGAGCACAAAAAATTTTTCGCCCTTGTCGTTGCCTTGGTAGGTTCCATTATGCAAGCTGCTGTATAACGCTAAGACGGCATTTACAAATGCATCCGGGTTGTCTTTTGGTGGCTCTGAGAAAAACAGCGGTAAAGCGGTCTCTAAAGACGATAGCTTCTCTGACCAACAAATCATGGCAGTATCACTAATGCGAAATTTATTCGGGGAATCTCTGCGTAATAAATAATTCAGGGCTGTGGTGTATTCAAAAACTGAATTTTCACTGACGGGAAAATTAAAGCCCTGCGTTTTACCAAACGAAGCAGGTGCATCCAAGTTCACCGATGCAAATGGTGATGGTTTTGTATTAACACCGGAAACAGCACTATGCAGCCTAGCAATTGGATGAAAATCTCCGGTAATCAAGCAAACCCCTTCTACCGCATCTTTTGTCTTTTGTGCGGATTGTTGCTTGATATACTCAATGACGTTAGATGATTGACACACCAGGTGTGGTGTATTCACCAAACGGAAGGATAAGTTACAGCCCTTAATTTTATAGCACTCGGGCCAAAATTCATGGGCAACGACTTTGTCTTTTTCAGTTGGGTTCGCTAAAAAGCGTTTTACAGCAGCCACGCCTTCATCCTCACCCAATGTTTCTGATATATCTTCCACATATTGGATAAAGCTGGCATGTTGTTTTTGTGCCATAGCGATATCTTTGTCCAATGGGGGGGTATCCGGTTTATCCCGTTTCGGCTGCGCCAATAAATAACCATAATGATCCCACAGCGGGTTAACCACGGCATAGGATTTTGCACCAGATCGTGTTGTTGCTTTTGGAACCAAAAAACTGTGGGCTTGTAATTTTTTTCCTTGCTTTTCTCGGGTATCTTGAAGCTGTATAAATTCACCGGCCGTGTTAATCACAATCACAAATGGGATGGGTTTTTCTTCAAAACCTCTTGCGGCTAACGCTGATGAGCCATCCGTTGCTTTTCGCTGATAATAGTCACATAGCGCTTGTAAAATCATCCTCGTACCTCGTCACTGTCTTTTGACGGCACATGCATTTCACCATGGGTTAACGTTGCACGAAAAAATAACGGTGACAGCTTGGCATAATCCATGTCATACAGCATCCAACCGAGGTCATTGTTAACATCAATTGCTTTTCCGGTGTCTGTTTTCGGGTCAATCAAACTAAAATCACAAGCAAATTCTCGGCAACCCAGGTATGGCTGGTTGACACATTGCCCCTTCTTCGCCCTGCGCTGGAACATTTCGGCAAATTTACCTGCATTATCCTCTGCACCTGCTTTTCCCGTTAGACTAAATGATGCATGGATTCGGTAGCGAACGTCCCGCAAGAATAACGCGGCTCTTTGCTGCCGATCTTCTTCTATGTAGTTTGCTAAGACCCCACCCTTACCATTCATGGCTTTCTTGATGTTGTTAACTGACAAGACTGACCCCAACTCATTTCGGCGCAAACTGATCCACCGTATAGGTTGCATGACATCAATTTTGGTGATGTGCCATTGCATAGCTGGTTTCCACAAAATCGCCTCATAAATCGCCCGCGCGGCTGACGGCGTCATCACATCATAGCTGACACGCTCCACCTTCATTTCAGGTCTGGTAAAACAGGCGTAGTCACCACTTACTTCCAAGCAAAATCCCATTATCCCTCCTTAAATCACACTATCTTCCGCCGATAATAAACTTTCCGGCGGCAATAACCCCAATTGCGGGTCATAACGTTTATCGGCATTAAGTACATACTGGCCCGCCACAGGCTCAATCGCACCTTCTTGATACATCATTTTTACTTGTGTTTCTGGTAGATTCACCGTGTACCCTTGTAATGCCCGATAAATCCATTTTTGGCTTTGGTCTTGGTTTAGCATATTCAACCAAGATGTCACTGGGCTTTCTTTTTTGCCCTTTGGAATATAGGGGACAATGACGGATATACCGGCATCATTAATCAATTGAAATTTTTCCGCAGCACTGCGAAAGCTGAGCGCCAAAGGGGCTTCCCCTTGGCCTGGTGCCGTTAATAAGCTGCAAATGCCGTGTTCATCCCGATCCCCCCGGTGGTTGAACGAGGCAAAATATTGGGTAAAAGACTTCGGTGACAATACATCGCGCATGCCACCTTTCATCAGCTCTTCAGTCACCTGCTGGCCTTGACGCAGCAATCCAATGGGGGCATTTTCTGGCGGACGAAAAACCACAACCTGGCCTCGGGTTTGCATTTTATCCTCTCGATTACAGCGTCCTGCGGACTGTGCAATCGAGTCCAACCCGGCCAATGCCCGATACACCACTGGGAAATCAACATCGACACCCGCTTCAATGAGCTGTGTACTAATAATGCGCAAAGGCTCGTCTGTTTTACCCGCTCGGCGATCCTTTAAACGCTGGTGGATGTCTTTGATTACCTGTCTGCGGTGATGCGGGCACATTTGCCCTGAGAGGTGCCAGGTGTTTTTATCTTTCTGCATTGCTTGAAATAGCTCTCGTGCATGCCGCCGTGTATTCACGATGGCAAGCACAGCGGGCTCATTCTGTAATTTTAATGCGATATCATCCCAAGTCACACGCGGTGAATCAGGTTCCGGCATCACAACGTCTACACGCTTGAGCATGCGGGCCAAGTTTTCTGGGTCAGGTACAATCTCGCGGACATCCTTAAGGCCTTCTAATAGCACACGGCCAAAGCTATCCTGGCTTTTACCCAATTCTGGTTGTGTTGCTGTACATAGCAACCATGTCACCCCGTAATGGTCTGACAGTTGTTGCATTACCTGGGTGATGGGTGCTTGAAATTCTCTTGGGATTTGCTGCGCCTCATCCAAAATAATAACGCTGTTAATCAGGTTATGTAGCTTGCGGCAACGACTGGGGCGAGCTGCAAATAACGACTCAAATAATTGCACATTGGTGGTAACAATGATCGGTGCATCCCAGTTCTCAGCGGCCAAACGTCGGCGCAGATTTTCTTCTTTTGGATCTGTATCTAGGTTACTATGGTGCTCTATAATCGCATCATCACCTAATATTTTGCGGAATACATCCGCATTTTGTTCAATGATACTGGTAAAGGGAATGGCATAGATAATGCGACATTTACCTTTTTGTGCGGCATGCTCAAATGCGAAGGCTAAGCTGGATAAGGTTTTACCGCCCCCGGTTGGAACCGTTAGGCTAAAGTGCCCTGTTGGCAAGCGTCCAGCTTGCACACACTGTTGATAAACTTCTGAGCGAATCTTATTGAGGGATTTTTTGTCTGCTTTTGCCTGTAATGTTGCCATGTGTTGGATAAATTTATGCTGTAACGACGGCAAGGTTGGATATTGCTTGCGTGATTTGGCCTTATCGGGTGCCATGTATCGTTCTGTGTCGAGAAAATCAGCATCAACCAAACAAGAAAATAGCATGCGTATCCATAATGCAATTCCATTCAGCGTTAGGTCATCAGGCGGCTGTAGTTGGGTAATATCGTGACGCAAAATTTCATCGGGAATATCGGATTGTTTGGCCATTACCTCATGATATTCTGTACAGCCATCGGTTAAGCGAAATTTTAGTCCTGCTTTCCCCGAGTCTTTTGTTTCCCAGTCAGGCAGGCCAGCATGATGCCCTGCAATAATATAAGCCAGTACTGCGCCATATGGCCCTAATTGATTCATGGCATGGATAGCACCTGCCGTGGAATGCGTTACACGATTGGGGGCATTTTCAATATGCGCATCCTCTTCGAAACCACTTTTTTTACGGATGTAGGCTTGAAATTTCGGTCGATATTTTCCGAGGTCATGCCAAAGGCCGGAAAACGCTGCCCACTCAGGGCTAAAGGATTGAGCGAATGTTTGCGCAAGTTGTGCGACTTGTTGCAAATGTTCGTCAAGCTGATGCGGATCGGCCCATTGGCCGGATTCTAGTTTTCTAGCGTGTGCAATGTTATCTAATGGCATAATCTAGATTCCGGGTTGAAATGAAACATGCGATTTAAAAAGTTAAATTTTTATTTATTTGTCGCGTTGTTTAAGTGATGCTTGATTCTAAACGGAAACGTAGCCAGAGTACAATAGATAAAAAGTATTACAATAATAATATAATTATATTTTGTTGGCGGTTTGGTTGCCATCTAGCCTACTTACAGTTGCATTTAATTTAAATGGGTCAACGCATATTGCAATCCACACGCGCATGGCAGCGTAACTTGGCCATGAAAGTATGCATTCTGATGCTCAGAAAAGGGTCACGCAGGTCATTTTCTGGTTGACGCTATCAAAATGATACGTATTATCTGTATTAGCAGTATTGTGTACATTGATCACGCCGACACGGGCGGGAGATAGCTATGAAACAAGTTTCATCTAAAGAATTCCAACGCAATTTTGGCCGGTACCAGGACGAAGCGCTGGTAGAGCCGCTGAGCATTACAAAAAATGGGCGTGAACGGTTAGTGGTTGTTTCTGCGGAATTATTTCATGAGCTCGAAAAACGCCCAAAAACAAGTGACAGAAAAGTGCTACACGTTTCAGAGCTCAGCGACTCCGATTTAGAGGCGATTGAAAATGCTGAAATGCCTGAGGCCTTTAACGTTTTGAATAAGGAACTTGATGGATGAAATATCCCAAACCCCAGAGCGGTATGGTACTCAACTATCGCTACCTGTGGAGGACGGAAGCCGAACAAGGCAAGGTAGAAGGGTTAAAAGATAGGCCATGTGCGCTTATTCTTGCTAATCAAAATACAGAGGGCAAAACAACAGTCACGGTTTGCCCAGTCACACACAGCCAACCTTACAATGTAGACGAAGCGGTTGAAATCCCACGCTTGACCAAAAAGCGTTTGGGCCTTGATGGTGAGCGATCATGGGTTATTGTGAATGAGGTTAACCAGTTCACTTGGCCTGGTTACGATATTCAACCAATCCCGCATAACGACGAATGTATTTACGGGGCGCTCCCGCCAAAGCTTTTTAAACAGATAAAGCAATGCTTGAGTCGGATTGTAAGAGATAAAAAAATAAAATTTGTTGATAGAGATTAATTTTTAAAATAGATTTCAGCCGACCAGATAATCCTACGCGACACACAGGCAATCACCCATATGGCAAGAGCAAGCGTCGAGCAAAAATTACAACAGTTAGATGACGTATCACCCACCGATGGCGCAACATTCACCACCGCGTTAAAAAAAGCGCTGTCAGATAAACACTACCGCGTCATTGCAAAAGCCGCACGGCTTTGCCAAGCACACAACCTTGACCAATACCGACCTGAATTGATTGCTGCGTATGCCCATTTACAGTTAAATGATGCGCTCAAAAAAGATCCAAGATGTTATGCCAAAACGGTGATTTGTGAAGTACTGTACGACTTAAATTATGACAAACAGGATTTTTACCTAGCGGGTCTGCGCTATCACCAAATGGAACCTGCTTGGGGGGGATTCGTGGATTCTGGTTTGGACATTCGGCGCATCTGCGCTTTGGGTTTAACCTTGACCCGTTGCCCACGAATGAATATTGAGCTATTGACGGTTTTATACGATGAAGCCGCTTCCGTGAGAGCGGGGGCTGTCGCGGCGATTGCTTGTTTGCCGGTGAGTATCGCTGAGCCAATGTTGCGACAAAAAATTTTAGGGGAAGATGAAGCGTGGGTGTTGGGGGACTGTTTTACCGCGTTATTAAAGCTCGAACCCGATCAAAGTGTGGATTTTGTCGGGTCTTTTTTGCACCATGGGGATGAAACGTTGATCGAGTACGCCGCGCTGGCATTGGGGGAGTCCCGCTTGGATGATGCGTTTGTGACGCTACAGCAAGCTTGGGTGTCGGGTGTGCCTGAGCCGATGTATCATATGATGTTGTTGAGGGGCATTGTGTTGCACCGTTCTGAAGCGGCGTATGCGTTTATCCTTGACGTGATTCGGACGAATGATCACGCGTTGGCTTTGGATGCGCTGGAACAATTGGCCATTTATCGTGCGAACGTAAATTTAAAGCAGCAGGTTCAAACCTTGGTATCGGACATGCAGCGAGCGGATTTAACCGACCTATTTGAACGCGCGTGGGCTTAACCCTTTTCGGCCAGATGCGCGTTTATTCAATCAACAAGCCTGTTTTCATGGCTTCAACGCTTCAACTGATGGTGGGTAACTGATTATGATGAAAGCAAACACTGTTTTTTCCATTCCGATGTTTTTCTATTGCTTGTGTTGTTGTGTGCCCGTGCTCGGTTATGCACATGGCAGCCGCTCAAATGGTGTCGAGATCGACATTGTGGATGAGCAGGGGCAGGCCTTCAATACCTACAAAAGTAGCCATCAGCGTTTTTACCTCGAAGCGGTTAAGGGGGGCCGTTATGGTATCCGGGTGCACAATCCGGGGTCGCGTCGGATTGGTGTGGTGATTGCGGTGGATGGGCGCAATATCCTGTCTGGTGAATCCTCACATTTGCGCCGCCAAGAACGGATGTACGTGATTCGGCCTGGCCAATCGTCGACTTTTGAAGGCTGGCGTGTGAGTGATCGCAAAGTGCACCGATTTTTCTTTACGGACAGTGGGGCGTCGTATGCCGCGCAGTTTGATGATGCGTCTGCGATGGGCGTGATCGCGGTGGCGGTTTACCCAGAAAAGCCGAAAATTGTGTATCAGCGGTCGCGCAAAAGCATCACGCGCAGTGTGAAACCCGGTTATTTATCCGATGCAGAAGAAGCCGCTGGCACAGGGTTTGGTGAGGCGCAAGATTCACTGGTGCACACGGTGGAGTTTGAGCCGGAGACGTTGGCAGAGAAAACCTATTTTAAGTACGAGTGGCGGGCCAGTTTGTGTCGAAAGGGTGTGATCACCTGCCAACAAAAACCCCCAACGGGGTGTGAGAAGAATCGTTTTTGGCCACAAGATTGCGCACAGGATAATGAAGGATATGCGCCGTATCCACCGCAATATCGCTATCATCATAAATGACCGTGATGGCCGTCACACTTCAGCCTGCCAATCCATGCGGATGTGTGATGAGGCTCACAGAAAATGGCCGTTGCCCTAAAAACTGTGAATGTGGTCACATCGAGAAAACCTTGGCCTGATATGATTATTTCCAAGAGCAACGCAAACGTTATCGCCAAGGGGAACACCAGCATGATCCAGCAAGCATTCAACAGCATCATTGATTCTAAATACAGTGTCTACATCACCACCGCGATGTCAGGTTTTTTAGCCTCTGCGCTTGTTTTGCACCTGGATCAAAGCCTCCAACTACTGCCGATTTAATGTAACAGAAACAGTGCTGTAACGTCATGCGCATACCCCTGAAGCCGTAGAGGTCGATTTGTTTCGGTCTCTGCGGTTTTTTTTGTGCCGATTTTGCGCGCATTGATTATCTATAGATCGTGACCTATTCTTACTCGAATATGTCTATGCGTACCAAACATCATTCTGATAAGGCTGCATTTACCCCCTTTATCAGAGCCAAAATCCTGATACCGTATGTGATCTCTTTGGTCATTATCGCATCAAGCGTTTTTGCGTGGTTTTTTCAACTTCAAGCGGTGGATTACCAAACCTTAGGCAAATTGTCGCGTGCAAAGTTGGTGCGATCTTATGCGCATGAGCTGCAAATCGGTGCGACACCGGCAGATACCCTCTCTGTTTTGAAGACCCTCAGTCACCTCCATCAGTTTGATCTTTTTCTTGTGTCGAACACCGCCTCAGCGAATAAACCGGATGCCCAAGTGATGCTGGAAGCGCATGGCGAGCGTGCGGTATCACCGGAGTTAATGACTTTTCTGCAAACGGTGGTGGGGCATGAGCAGCAGAGTACGGCTCATCTCATCTATGGGCATCAAGGGCAGCATTATTTTGCTTCCAGCATTGCGATTCAGGACATGCATGGACAGCCTATTGGGTATATTGCGTTTCAAATGCAGGTGACGGAATACGTTTTAGAACAGCAGCGCTTGATGAATCAGTATGTTTTTCTGATTGTGTTGGCCACGTTAATTTTAATGATATTTTACTATATATATACGGGCCGAATTCAAATTTGGTTGATGAGTATTTATAAAAATTTACAAATAGAAGTCTCCGAACGGAAAGCCGCCGAAACCAAATTAGAGCAACAAGTGGCTGAGCGTACGGCGCAATTAACGCAAGCGAATAAAGCCTTACAACAAGATATTGAAGCCAGAAAAGAGGCGGAAGTTGCGCTCAAGAAAGCCGTGGTTGAAATTGAAAGTCACGCTTATTACGATGTGTTGACCGGGTTACCGAATCGGTATTTAATTCTAGACCGGCTTCGGCAAGCCACATCGGATGCACAAAGAAATCATCGGCAGCGTGCGGTTTTGTTTTTGGATCTTGATCACTTTAAAAGCATTAATGATTCTTTGGGGCACTCGGCCGGAGATGAGTTGCTAAAATCCACCGCAGAAAGGTTAAAGTCGTGTATTCGAGAAGAAGATACAGCGGCCCGATTGGGGGGCGATGAATTTGTGGTGCTGTTATCCGATGTCACCCATCGAACCCCGATTTCTGTTGCAGCGGAAATCGTGGCAGAAAAAATTAAGGCCTCGTTGAATCGTACCTTCATGATCGAACACACCGAGTTACATATCTCCACCAGTATTGGCATTACCGTTTTTCCAGAAAGTAAAAACAGCCCGGATATTTCTGAACATGATATTTTGCGGCAAGCCGACACGGCCATGTATTGCGCGAAAGAGGGCGGGCGAAACGCGATACAGTTTTACCTACCCGAGATGCAAGAAGCCATTGTCAAACGCTTGAATATGGAAAAAGATCTGCGCGAAGCCATCGACAAAGACCAGTTTTATTTGTGCTTTCAGCCGCAGATTCGTCACCCAGAAAAAATTGAAGGCGTGGAAGTGCTGCTGCGTTGGAAACACCCCGAGCGTGGTGATGTGAGCCCGGCTGAATTCATTCCATTGGCAGAAGAAAATGGGTTGATCGTTAAAATAGGGGAGTGGGTGTTAACCCAAGCGATTCAGGATATCGCGCCGTTAATTGAAAAAATTCCCAATTTAATCCATGTGTCGATTAATGTCAGTGCTCGGCAATTTCAAGAGCCGAATTTTGTGGATATGGTGTTATCCGTGATTGACCGCTTCCACATGCCGCCACAAAATCTGTTGTTAGAGATTACCGAAAGTGTGGTGATGGAAGACGTATCCGAAACGATTGAAAAACTGAATGACTTAAAGCGTAAAGGCATTTTGATCTCAATGGATGATTTTGGCACTGGGTACTCCTCACTGACGTATTTAAAGAGCTTGCCGATTGACGAATTAAAGATTGATCAAGCCTTTGTGAATGACATTGAAACGGATAAAAATGATGCGGTGCTGGTCGAAACCATCATCTCTATGGCGCAACATTTGGGCTTGGATGTGATTGCAGAAGGCGTGGAAACAGCAACGCAAGTGGCATTTTTACATGAAAGAGGCTGTAACCGTTTCCAAGGATATTTTTTCAGCCGACCGCTGCAATTGGGCGCGTTGGTTGCGTTGTTTGACGCGGCGGACGGGTGAACTTAAGCGAACATGAAAAAAGGATTTTTAGCGGTTGGTGACATTTCGAAGTGTGATACCTGCTACACTTACAGCATAATAAAAACAATGCTTGGGTTTTCCAAAACTGATGGACACAATCGAAAAAAACGATGAGACGCGGGCGACTTTCTTTGATGGGAACGTGGATCTCATCCTGAAGCGTGCTCGCCATAACGAACAGATGATGACGCGGTTTCAAACGTATGAAGTGAAACTGTTGGACGCGCAAACATTGCGCAGCCTGATTGAAACGGTGCTGATTGAAGGCAAAAAACACTTCAATTTAGATACGATTACCATGGTACTGGTTGATCAAGAAGGCAGCCTGAAAAAGCTACTCGAAGTTGAAGGCCTAGAAGTTCGCAAATACCCCAACCTGATTTTTGCCAAATCACTAGAATTATTTGGCCCATTGGCCCTCTCTAGAACGCCCCAACTGGGCCGTTACGAAGCGGATCGGCACGCGGATCTGTTTCCTCAATACCCTCGAATTCCTGCCAGTGTTGCGATTTTACCGTTGGTTCGGTTTGGCGGTTTGATTGGCAGTATCAATTTTGGCAGCAGTCAGCGGGAGCGTTATACGCCGACCTTGGCGACCGATTTTCTGGCGCACTTAGGGCATATTGTCGCGATTTGTTTAGAGAGCACGCAAAACCATTCCAAACTGATTCGTACCGCACTCACGGATAAATTAACCTCGGTGCATAACCGGCGCTTTTTTGACCAGCGTTTGGGCGAAGAAGTGAGCCGAGCACAGCGGCGTAAAGAACCGTTATCGTGCTTATTTTTAGACATCGATTTTTTCAAAAAAGTGAATGATGTGTATGGGCATGCGGCGGGGGATTTAGTCTTGGCTGAAGTGGCCGCGCGCATTACCCCACAATTGCGCCAATGTGACGTTTTAGCCCGGTATGGGGGTGAGGAGTTTACCGCTTTATTGCCTTATACACGGGAAAATTTGGCGATGGAAGTGGCCGAACGTATTCGCCGGTCTATTTGCGCGACGCCGATTAAAATACCCGATGGACGCACATTAACGGTCACGATGTCGATTGGTGTATCATCACTGTCCGCTGACCAACCTTGTTTATATTGTGGGGAAACGTTAATTAAAACGGCGGATGCCGCGTTGTACCATGCCAAGGAAAATGGACGGAACCAAGTCGTGCACAGAGCACAATCACAAATGCCAGAGCCTGTACAAGGGTAACACCCGATTTATGACCCAAACCTCAACTTTCTGGGCGATTGTGCCCGCAGCCGGTGTTGGCAGCCGTATGGGCGCGGCTATTCCCAAACAATACCTCACCTTACACGGCAAACGCGTGATCGATTGGACGCTCTCGCGTTTATTACAATGCGATTTATTTGACGGCATTATGGTTGCCACGTCCGCCACGGATGCCTGGTGGCCAACCTGTGAATATGCGCATCACCCGTTAGTGCACTCGGTGACCGGCGGCCAAGCGCGTGCGGATACCGTGCGTTTGAGTTTGCAGGCGTTACAAGAAAAAGCCGATGCGCAGGATTGGGTTTTGGTGCATGATGCCGCGCGCCCGTGTGTTGACCCTGCCGATGTGAAACGCTTGGTGCATGTGGTGCTATCAGAGCAACACGAAGGGGGCTTGCTCGGGGTGCCGGTGGCGGATACTTTAAAGTGGTTAAGCCCGGCGCACACAGTGGAAAAAACCTTAGACCGAACGCGTGTGTGGCGCGCTTTTACGCCACAAATGTTTCGCGTGGGTGCGCTGTATGAGGCTTTGTTATACGCACAAAAACACGCAAAAATAGTCACCGATGAGGCCAGTGCAATGGAAATGCGAGGGGTACAACCGATGATGTTAGAAGGTCGCTCAGATAATATTAAAATCACACGCAATGAAGATTTGGCGTATGCCGAGCAAGTCTTGAGGCAAAGCGAATGATCCGCATTGGGCATGGGTATGATGCGCATCGTTTTGTGGCGGATAAAGTGCTGCGTTTGGGCGGTGTGGATGTTCCATTTGCATTGGGTTTGCTCGCGCATTCCGATGGTGATGTGTTGATTCATGCGCTGTGTGATGCGTTACTTGGGGCGTTGGCATTGCCCGATATTGGGTGTCAATTCTCAGATCAAGATCAAGCCTATGCGGGCATTGATAGCCGTATTTTACTGCGCCGAGTGTATGACCTGATGCTGGCGCAGGCATATGTGGTGAGTAATGTGGATACCACGATTGTGGCGCAACAACCGAAGCTAGCGACATATATTCAGCCCATGCGGCAAGCCTTGGCAGAGGATTTGCAGGTGGCGCTTGAGCAGGTCAATGTTAAAGCCACAACGACTGAAAAAATGGGGTTCACCGGGCGGGCAGAAGGCATTGCTGCACATGCCGTGGTGTTATTACAGAGTACCGCAGGATGACTTGGTTAACACTTGAAGACGCGCCTTGCGCACATCGCGAAACACCAACGCATGCCTGTTTTAAGCAGTCAAATGCGGATTTTGTGGTGGATGAAGTGTTGCCGTTTACCTGTGATGGGGATGGCGAACATCGTTATCTTCGGGTCAAAAAATCAGGGTGTAATACGTTATGGCTGCGGGATCAAATGGCCAAATTTGCCAATTTACCCGCGCGTGATGTCGGGTATGCGGGGTTGAAAGACCGCCATGCGACCACTTACCAATGGTTTAGTGTGCCGATTCGGCAAGGTCAGCCAGCGTGGTCAGATTTGCCATTGGACGGTGTGGAGATTGTTGAAACACATCGTCATCGGCGTAAATTACACATTGGGGCGTTGTGCGGTAATCGTTTTGAGGTGATTCTGCGGGATATCCGTGGGCCAGCCGCCGTGTTTGAAACGCTGTTAGAGACCATCCGAGTCGCAGGCGTGCCGAACTATTTTATGGATCAGCGTTTTGGGCATCAGATGGGGAATTTAGACACCGCATTACGCTTATTCGCGGGTGAGATTAAGATCAAACAAAAGAAAAAGCGCGGCATTTATTTCTCTGCGGCACGGGCTTATTTGTTCAATCAGGTGCTGGCGGAGCGTGTGCGCCAACGGGTTTGGAATCAGGCATTACCGGGGGATGTGTTTTTTTTAGCGGGCACCCGCAAAGTGATCTGGGATCATGACGACCTGAGTACATTTCAAACCCGGTGTGCGGCGTTTGATGTGCACCCGTCTGGGCCTTTATGGGGCGGTGGGCCGCTGATCACCAGCGCTGAAGTGCAGGCCTTGGAAGTGGCCGCATTGCAGACGTATCCGGTGTTTCAAGCGGGGTTGGAAAACGTGGGCATGAAGCAAGAGCGACGATCTTTGCGTTTAATGGTGCAAGATTTAACCCATACGTGGCTGGATCAAACGACGTTAAAGCTGTCTTTTATGCTGGGTCGTGGCGGGTATGCAACGGCGGTGTTACGGGAATTGGCGGTGATTGATGAGGGGGAGCTGAAAGGGCCGCGATAACAATAGGCATCGTTATCAGCAGACCACTTTCGTGCGTTTTTGGGGTTACTCTTTGGTATGTTCAATCAGCGCATAGGCTGAATGGTTGTGGATTGACTCAAAATTTTCTGATTCCACAACATATGAGGTAATGCGTTCATCTTGATTAAAGCGCAGTGCAATATCACGCACGATATCTTCGACAAACTTGGGGTTGTCGTAGGCTTTTTCCGTGACGAATTTTTCATCCGGGCGTTTTAATAAGCCGTATAACTCACAAGAAACTTCTTGCTCGACCAATTCAATGATTTCTTCAATCCAGACAAAATCTTTGGTGCGCAGTGTCACGGTAATGTGGGAGCGTTGATTGTGTGCGCCACGCTCGGAGATTTTCTTCGAGCAAGGGCATAAACTGGTGGCGGGCACCACAATTTTGATTAGGGTGGTGCTGACATCGCCATGCCGCTCGCCAATCAAGGTGACTTCATAGTCGAGCAAACTTTTGACTTTAGACACGGGAGCTTGTTTATTAATAAAATAAGGGAAGGTCATTTCAATGTGACCTGACTCCGCTTCGAGCCGTTCCACCATTTCTTTTAACATGCCACCGAATGAGGTCACACTGATCTCGCGCTCGTGCGTATTCAGAATCTCGATAAAACGAGACATGTGTGTGCCCTTGTAATTATGCGGCAAGTTCACATACATGTTGAAGTGGGCAATGGTGCTTTGTTCGCCTTCGCTGCGGTCTTTGACGCGCACAGGATGTCTTACATCTTTGATGCCGACTTTGTTGATTGGCATGCGCCGGGTATCTGCGCTGTTTTGGACGTCAGCAATTTGACTGTCCGCAGTGTATGTGGCTTGCTGCACCATGGGATTCCTCTAATATTTGGGTTCGCTATTAACCGCAAGATCGTAGAGCAGTCTGCGTTTCTATTCAATATCACAAGATGAGTGGTTTATAAAGTGCTGAATGGACTGGGTGATGCCAGCCCTGTCTAGGCCAATGCTGTGGCGTAATTCTGTTTGGCTCGCATGGGGCAGAAAACGGTCAGGAATGCCCAAGTTGAGGACTTTATGGGCGCTGCTGAGTTGGGTCAGATACTCATTGACGGCGCTACCCGCGCCCCCTGGTAAGGCGTTTTCTTCAATCGTGATCAGGTATTCATGCTCGGCTGCAATGCGTTGTAGCATGGCTTCATCTAGGGGTTTGACAAAACGCATATTGACCACACTGGCGTTGAGTGTTTCTGCGGCGGCTAACGCTTCTTGTAAGGGCGCGCCAAAGACTAGCAAAGCGATTTTTTCACCCTGTCGAACGTGCATGGCTTGGCCCAGTGGAATCGTCTCCAGGCTTGTCTCAATGTCAACGCCTGGGCCACCCCCTCTGGGGTAACGCACGACGGCGGGGCCATCGTGGTGGAAACCGGTGGTGAGCATTTGACGACATTCATTTTCATCACTGGGGGCCATAATGACGATGCCAGGGATGCAGCGTAAAAAACTGATGTCATAATGCCCGGCGTGTGTCGGCCCATCCGCACCGACAATGCCAGCACGGTCGACCGCAAATAAAACCGGTAACTGTTGGATGGCCACATCGTGAATCAGTTGATCGTACGCCCGTTGGAAAAAAGTGGAATAGATCGCCACAACAGGGTGTAAGCCGGATATCGCAAGCCCAGCGGCAAACGTCACTGCGTGCTGCTCGGCAATGCCAACGTCATAAAATCGATCCGGGAATTGTTGTTGAAACTCGACCAATCCAGAGCCTTCACACATGGCCGGGGTGACCCCAATGAGGTGTTCATCGGTGGCGGCCATGTCGCATAACCATTGGCTGAAGACTTGGGTATAGGTGATGGGGGAGGGTTCGTTTTTTGTGGCGGCTTGGCCGGACTCTGGATCAAAGGAGCCAACCCCATGAAATTTCTCGGGATTATTTTCAGCGTGCTCGTAACCTTTGCCTTTTTGTGTGACAACGTGCAATAAGCGTGGGCCGGTTAAGTCCTTCACATTGGTTAAGGTGCGGATGAGTTCTGGGAGGTCGTGGCCATCAATCGGGCCGATGTAATTAAAGCCCAACTCTTCAAACAGGGTGCCAGGAATGATCATACCTTTCATGTGTTCTTCGGTGCGTTTGGCAAACGCAGACATATTCGGTAAGCGGGTGAGCACGCGTTTGCTGCCTTCACGCATACTGATGTATAAGCGGCTAGAGAGTATTTTGGCGAGATATTTAGACAAGCCACCCACATTGCGGGAAATCGACATGTCGTTATCGTTCAGAATCACCAACATATCGGCTTTTAAATCCCCGGCATGATTCAGGGCTTCAAAAGCCATACCGGCGGTCATCGCGCCATCCCCAATCACCGCAACGGCTTTATGCGGTTTGCCTAAGATCTGATTGGCTAAGGCAAAACCCAGTGCTGCACTGACCGACGTACTAGAGTGGCCGGTGCCAAAACTGTCGAAAGCACTTTCCGAGCGTTTCGGAAACCCGGCCAGGCCATCTTTTTGGCGTAAGGTGGGCATTAATTGTTTGCGTTGTGTGAGAATTTTGTGGGTATACGTTTGGTGGCCGACATCCCAGACAATCTGGTCATTGGGGGTGTCGAACAAATAGTGCAACGCCAAGGTTAATTCAACCGTGCCAAGATTAGAGGCCAAGTGACCCCCTGTTTTACTTAACTGATGAATCAGAAAGTCGCGTATTTCTTGTGCTAAATCAACCAATTGTTTCACGGATAACGGCTTTAGGTCATCCGGTGTGTCAATGTTGTCTAAGCTGATGGGTGTATCGCCAGTCATAAAATCTCGTCACGAAAGCCGGATAGCAATTATCTTAGCTGACAGATCGTTTTTCAATCAAAAAAATCTGGGGGTTATTCGGGCGGGTGAGTGCAAAGTGTTTAATTCACGCGCTGTATGATGAAATCAGCCATGGCTTGTAGGTAATTGGCTTTATCTCCAAACCCGCTCAGGCAGTCTAACGCTTCTTGATGCAACTGTTGACGTTTATTTTTGGCTTCCGCCAAGCCTAAAATGGAGGGGTAAGTCACTTTATTTTGATGTAAGTCTTTTTGGCCTGTCTTGCCGAGGACATCGGTTGAGCTCTCAACATCCAAAATATCGTCATGAATTTGAAAGGCGAGGCCGATACAGTTGGCGTAATGTTCTAGGGTATGGTGTTGGCTTGCATCTAAGCCAGGCGCGCAATGCGCCCCCAACGTGACCGAGGCACGAATCAGAGCACCGGTTTTATACGTGTGCATTTTTTCCAACTCGGGCAAGGTTAACGTTTGTCCGGTTGCGGATAAGTCAATGGCTTGGCCACCCGCCATGCCATTGGAGCCGCTTGCGTCGGCCAAACCCGCGAGCATGGCCAATTGTTGTGCTGCGCTGATGTGCGGGGAAGGGCGTGAGAGTATCTGGAAAGCCAGCGTCTGTAACGCATCACCAGCTAGAATGGCGGTGGCTTCGTCAAATTGTTTGTGGCAAGTGGGTTGGCCCCGGCGCAAATCATCATCATCCATCGCCGGTAAATCATCATGAATCAAAGAATAGCTGTGGATGCATTCGATGGCGGCGGCAATGGCATCCAATGTGTCGTCGGTAAGATCAAATAACTGGCCGGATGCATACACCAAAATCGGCCGAACGCGTTTGCCCCCGTTTAAAGTGGCGTAACGCATGGCTGTGTGTAGCCGTGTTGGGGGTTGATCTGCATTCGGAAGATAATGCGCCAGCGCATGATCCACGCGCGTTCGGCAGGTTGCCGCAAAGTCAAGAAAAGGGGCGGTCATTCGGGCTCAGAAGCCTCGGCTTGGAAGGGCGCTAAGGTTTGGTTATTCATCAACACCGTGACTTTTTGTTCCGCGTTCTGTAGGGCCGTTTGGCATTGCCGGGTTAAGTTCACCCCGCGTTCGAACTCTGCCAAGGCTTTTTCCAGCGGTAGCTCGCCTTGCTCAAGGTCTTCAACAAGGTTTTCTAATTCAGTTAAAGATTTCTCGAAATCAATGGGTTGAGTGCTTTGCGTCACGATAAGCGTCCGGGCGAGTGGGATATCTGATGGCTAAACTAACGGAAAAAAAGGATCAGGTCAACGGGTGGTATAGGCTAACTGTGTTACACTTGCTCGATTTTTAAGGGGCTTCATTTATGCCGCAAGAGCGTACACTATCCATGATCAAACCGGATGCTGTTGCGCGTAATGTGGTCGGTGAAATTTACCAACGCTTTGAGCAAAAAGGCTTGGTCGTGGTGGCCGCGAAGATGATACATCTTACCTACCAGCAAGCAGAGCGGTTTTTCTCCGCGCACAAGGCCAAGCCCTATTTCAACGACTTATTAGAATACATGATCTCTGGCCCAGTTATGATTCAAGTGCTGGAAGGGGAAAATGCCATTGCCGTTAATCGCCAATTAATGGGCGCATCAGACGCACGTAAAGCGCAATCCGGTACCATTCGAGGAGATTTTGCATTGAACCGCCATGAAAACGCGATTTATGGTTCTTATTCAGCCAACGATGCGAAGCAAGAGATCCATTTCTTTTTTGACCCCATGGACCTATGTCCTCGGACACGATAATGATGACTAACAGTACTAACTTGATGGATCTTGATCGACCCGGCTTGGAAGCCTTTTTCCTCGACCTGGGTGAAAAGCCTTTTCGGGCCAGCCAAATTGTGAAGTGGATTTACCAACATGGGGTGGTGGACATCGAACAGATGACCAACCTGAGTAAAGCCTTGCGCAATAAATTAGTCGCAGTTGCGGTGATACAGCCGCCAAAGATTGTGCATCACCACACCTCGGAGGATGGCACGCAAAAATGGATGACGGAATTACACTGTGGTAACCGTGTTGAGACTGTCTTGATCCCAGAAAAAAACCGCAATACCTTGTGCATTTCTTCACAGGTCGGTTGTGCGTTGGCTTGCCCTTTTTGTTCAACCGGGCAGCAAGGTTTCAATCGGAATTTAACCACGTCTGAAATTATTGGCCAAGTGTGGTTGGCCGGGCAGGCGGTGAATGACCCCTTGGTGGTGACCAACGTTGTATTGATGGGCATGGGGGAACCCTTGCTGAACCTGAATAATGTGGTTCGAGCGATAAATTTAATGTTAGATGATTATGCCTATGGTTTATCCAAGCGGCGGATTACCTTAAGTACCTCGGGCATTATTCCTGCGCTTGAGCGTTTGGCCAGTATGACGGATGTCAGCCTGGCGCTGTCTTTGCATGCGCCAACCGACGCCTTGCGTGACCAACTGGTGCCGATTAATCGGAAATATCCGATCCAGCCTTTATTGATCGCGTGTGAAAATTACATCGGTAATGGTGAAAGACGCCGTCGCATTACCATAGAATACGCTATGCTTGATGGTGTGAACGATACACCTGAGCATGCCCGAGCATTGGCCAAGCTGTTAAAACACAATCACGTGAAAATTAATTTAATTCCTTTTAATCCGTTTCCTGGAACGACGTTTAAAACATCCACCCCGATTGCGATTCAGCGTTTTACCGATTGTTTGATGCAAGCGGGATACACCGTAACAACACGAAAAACCAGAGGCGATGATATTGATGCCGCTTGTGGTCAACTGGTTGGGCAAGTGGCCGATAAGAGCCGCAGACACCTAACCCTAAACCTTTCTTCTATCAACTGATTATTGGTTGACGTTATCCACTGGCTGAGTTGCACTATGAATAAATGGGTCGTAATTTTCTTATGTGTTATGAGTGTTGGGTGTGGTGTGACTCAATCAACAGGGCAAAAAAAATCCGCTGAAGCGCTGAAAAATGCCGATGTGTACGTGCGCTTAGGCGTTGTCTACATGAAGTCAAAGCAGTACGATGCATCGCTAAAACAATTGCAAAAAGCGGTTAAAAGCGAGCCTGACAATGCGTTAGCCCATGGAACGTTGGCGTATTTATATCAAATCATCAAAGAAAATGACAAAGCCGAAGCTGCTTATCAGCGCGCGATTGCGCTAGATCCTCGCCACAGTGCCATATTAAATAATTACGGGCGCTTTTCTTGCCAGCTTAAACAGTATGCAGACGCCGCAGAGTTATTCCAGCGATCCTATACCAACCCATTATATCAAGCCAAATGGCGGCCTTTAAGCAATGCGGGATTGTGTGCCGTGAAGGAAAATAAGCTCGCACAAGCAGAAACACATTTCCGCAACGCTTTACAACTGAATCCCCGTTATAGCCCGGCATTATTGGAAATGGCCGATCTGGCATTAAAACAGAATAATGCACCCAGTGCGCGTGCTTATTTACAGCGGTATGCAGAGGTTGCCGCGCATTCTCCGCGGTCTTTATGGATTGGTGTGCGTACCGAAAGAAAATTGGGAGACAAAAACGCGATTGCCAGCTATAGTTTAAGTCTAAGGAATAATTTCCCGAACACGAAGGAGGCAGCGCTTCTTTCGGCAAAATAAATATAACAAAAGACAATAATAAAATGACAAATCAAAGCGGAACGAGTGCCGCTACGCCGACCTCTCTTGGGATAGGGGAGCAATTGCGTATTGGACGAAAAGACCGATGCCTGTCTAAAACGTGGGTAGCCAATCAACTTCATCTGCACGAAAATATGGTGGATGCGCTAGAGGATGAGCGCTTTGACTGCTTACCCGCACCGGTATTTGTGAAAGGTTATTTGCGTTTGTATGCAAAATTGCTTGAGCTGGACGAAGACAGCCTGCTTGAACCTTATGTGCTATCACTGGGTAACCAAATACAACCAATGAACCCTCAATTGGCCAGGGGGGCGAAACGCCCCACGATACAACCGTCTATGGCTGGTGCCTTGTTATTGTTAATTGCTTTGTCATTAACCTCTGTCTGGTACTTAAAATATCCGAAATCCTATGCGGAAGCTCCCGCAGCACCCCCGAATCAAGGTTGGTCAGCGGTTCGAGCCGCGAATGCAGCCGTCGCTTCTAATCATGACGGTGTGCAAACCGCACAAGCGGAAGCCTCCATCGTATTTGAGTTTTTAGCTGATTCATGGGTGAAAGTCCGTGACGATGATGGCCAAAGTGTGTTGCGAGGCATGATGGAAAATGGGGCGATTCGGGTCTTATCGGGTAAACCGCCGTTTGACATTACGTTAGGCAATAGCGCGGGTGTTAAGATCAGTGAAAACGGCATTCCGTATGATCATACGGTACATGTTCGAGGGAATGTGGCGCATTTTGTGCTCGGAGAATAAGCGCAATTGTGTATCCTCTATTTCTATCGCCATCAATGTCGGGTATGATTCGGATCTCGTAACTGATGAACTCGGATCATGGCTGACACTATAACCCTCGTGCGAGGCATGAATGATATCTTGCCGGAAAACGCGTCCTATTGGCAAACACTTGAAACAACCGTTAAAACGATTTTAAGCCAATACGGCTATCAAGAAATCCGAACCCCTGTGCTGGAAAAAACAGCGTTGTTTTGTCGCTCTATTGGTGACGTGACGGATATCGTTGAAAAAGAAATGTACACCTTCAATGATGGTAAAGACAATGAGCAAATCAGTCTGCGCCCAGAAGGCACCGCGAGCTGTGTCCGTGCTTGCATTCAGCATGGCCTAATCTACAACCAAACCCAGCGTTTATGGTATGCCGGGCCGATGTTTCGGCGAGAGCGTCCGCAAAAAGGCCGTTATCGCCAATTTCACCAGATTGGCATTGAAATATTGGGCTTCAAAGGGCCGGATGTCGACATTGAGTTAATCTTATTGTCTTGGCGTTTGTGGCGCGCGTTGGGCTTGGCAGAACACGTCGAATTACAAATCAATTCTCTGGGCAGTGCCGCCGAGCGCCAAACCTACCGAACCGTACTGATCGAGTATTTGCAGCAACACCAAGCCGTATTAGATGAAGATAGCTTGCGTCGGCTGAACACAAACCCACTCCGTGTACTCGACAGTAAAAATCCTAAAATGGCCGATGTGATTGCGCAAGCGCCTATATTGCTGGATTTTCTGGGCGAGGAATCCAAACAACACTTTGAAACCACACTGCAACAGTTAGATAAAGCCGGTTTATCCTATACGGTGAACCCGCAATTGGTGCGCGGCTTAGATTATTACACCAATACGGTGTTTGAATGGGTCACCACCGAATTGGGCGCACAGGGGACCGTTTGTGCCGGTGGGCGTTACGATGGTTTGGTGCAACAGTTGGGTGGGCAAGAGACACCAGCGGTTGGCTTGGCCATGGGCATGGAGCGCTTGATCCTGCTATTAAAACAGCATTCGACGGATGAACCTCAAAGTGATGTAGATGTGTACCTTGTGACCGTGGGGGAGCTCGCACAGGCACACGGTTTACACTTGGCTGAACGTTTACGTGACGCTTTACCACAACTTAAACTCCTGCTGCACTGTGGGGGCGGGAATTTTAAGCGTCAATTGAAAAAGGCGGACAAAAGTGGCGCACGTTACGCGTTAATTTTGGGCGAAGACGAAGTGACCGAACAACGTGCTGGGGTTAAATCGCTACGGGCGGATAAGACTCAAGACCAAGTCGCTTGGGATGATTTAGCGGCTTATTTACAATCAAAACTGGACTAGCTGAGAAGGGATTATGCACGAGACAGAAGAAGAACAAATTGAGGCCATCAAACAATGGTGGGAAGAAAATGGCAAATCTGTCGTCATCGGCTTGGGTATTGCTATTGTGGGTATTTTTAGCTGGCATGGTTGGGGGTCTTACCAAGAAACGCAAGCGAACAAAGCCTCGGCCAAATATTTTGACATGGTTGAAAAATTAGAGGATGTCGCTTACGGCGAAAAAGCCGGCGCTGAACTGACCGAAGACTATGCGACAACACCGTATGCCTCACTGGCCTCGTTACAACTGGCAAAAGTGTATGTGGATGCGGGTGAAAACGACAAGGCCATCACACAATTTCGATCCGTTGTTGAACACGCCAGTGGTGAATTACAACACATCGGTCGATTACGTTTAGCCAGGTTATTACGCGATAAAGGCGAGTTAGATGAGGCGCTGATGTTACTCGCATCGGTTGAGCAAGAAGCCTTTGTGGGGTTGTATGCGGATGTCATTGGCGATATTTATGTGGCCAAAGGGATGCCGGAAAAAGCCGCAGCGTCTTACCAAAAAGCCATTGCTGATGGTGCAATGCAAAAAGATTGGGCGCAGATGAAACTTGACGCCTTAGCGCGCCCAGCGCCAACGCAATAAACGGGAATCGTGATGAAACAACGTTTACTCATAGGGTTAGGCATTTTGTTACTCTCTGGCTGTTCTAGTCTATCAGGGTTGTTTTCCAGCGATGACAATACTAAACGCGCCTCGCCTCTACCAGAATATGTGGACACCCTACAAGTGAACCTGCTGTGGGATACCTCAGTGGGCGGTGGCTTTGAAGATCAAGTCGTCAAATTGGTTGCCAGCGTCAGCGATGAACGGGTTTTTGCCGCCGACCGGAACGGCCTAGTGGCCGCGTTTAACAAAACCAATGGCGAAGGCTTATGGGAGCGGGAAACCGAGCTGGCCATTGCGGCCGGGCCAGGATATGGGGAGGCGTTAGTCGTTGTTGGCACCAGTGATGCTGAAGTGTTGGCATTGAATGAAGACGATGGCAGTGTCGTTTGGCAAGTTGAGGTTTCCAGTGAAGTGCTGGCGGTACCGCAAGTTGCGGATGGCGTGGTGGTTATCCGCACGGTTGATGGACGGCTGTATGGGTTAGATGCAGAAAATGGCCAGCAAAAATGGTTTTATGACTGGAAAGTCCCCGTGCTGTCGTTGCGCGGCACCAGCTCTCCGGTAATTTCGGACGACATTGTACTCATTGGTTTTGCCACGGGTAAACTGGCGGCCTTGAGTCTACAAGAGGGGGATCTGTTGTGGGAAAGTAGCGTGGCGATTCCGAAAGGTCGTACAGATCTGGATCGCATGGTGGACATTGATTCAGACCCGGTTGTGGACGATGGTTACATCTACGTTGCTACTTTTCAGGGGCAACTGGCCTCTCTCGAATTAGAAACCGGGGTGTTACTCTGGAAACGAGACATCTCTG
>Ga0256847_1000346_pt1 | contig 30293 bp, 27 predicted proteins | sample TeddybearmetaG_FD_189099 | JGI IMG/M metagenome (GOLD analysis project Ga0256847, IMG submission 189099) | Hydrothermal vent microbial communities from East Pacific Rise, Pacific Ocean - Teddybear | ecosystem: Environmental > Aquatic > Marine > Hydrothermal vents | place: Pacific Ocean: East...
CCATGTCCGAATTTCAATGATTCAACAGCAACATAATGACGCTTTTCCTTTTCATTCAAACTATGATAAAATTGTTTCATCATTGTTTCTTCTTTCGTTGCATAGTGTACTATTGCCATGTCCACAAAATACAAACATATTGTAACTTTATTTAATATGTGTTCCTTAGCGGTTAATTCTAAATATCCTCCATTATATCTCAAAAAGATGCAAAGCATCAAATATCTCCACTTTCTTTTTTTCGCTTAATCGCAAAAGTGCTTGAATCGCTCAATCGCTTTAAGTTTCCAATCGCCCCTATTCCTTTTCCTGAAACCTCACATTTTCATTAATCACAAAGCCATCAAAATAAAACCTGTCAAAATTAAATCATGAAAAATATCTCCACTATATCTCAAAAAGATGCAAAGCATCAAATATCTCCACTTTCTTTTTTTCGCTCAATCGCAAAAGTGCTTGAATCGCTCAATCGCTTTAAGTTTCCAATCGCCCCTATTCCTTTTCCTGAAATCTCACATTTTCATTAATCACAAAGTCCTCAAAATAAAACCTGTCAAAATTAAATCATGAAAAATATCTCCACCATATCTCAAAAAGATGCAAAGCATCAAATATCTCCACTTTCTTTTTTTCGCTCAATCGCAAAATCGCTTTAATCGCTCAATCGCTTTAAGTTTCCAATCGCTCCTATTCCTTTTCCTGAAATCTCACATTTTCATTAATCACAAAGTCCTCAAAATAAAACCTGTCAACATTTAATCATGAAAAATATCTCCACCATATCTCAAAAAGATGCAAAGCATCAAATATCTCCACCTTGTCCTCTCTTCATTCAATTATTCATTTTCATTCCATTCCGTATGATATGTCGCCCCACTTGGATCATCTTTTCTCTGATATCTATGTGCTCCAAAATAATCACGCTGCCCCTGAATGATATTTGCTGTAGATTGCCTCTTAATATAAGTTTCGATATAAGAAAGTGATGCTTGAAAACATGGAATGCTTTTCCCAGATCTTGATGCCTTACCCACTACTTCTCTAAGTTCCGTCAAATTCGATTTTAATTCTTGCACTATTTTAGGGTGGAGCATTAGTTCTTTCTCTTCCGTCAAAAGAAGCTTTAGTTCCTCCATAAATGTAGATCTGATAATACATCCATTGGTCCAGATTCTGGCTACTTCGGCTATATCGATTTCCCAATTATGTACATCAGAAGCTGTTAAAATAAGATGGATTCCTTGGTGGTGGTTTGCTATTCTCGAAATATGATAAGCTTTTTCTAATGAATAAAGATTCAAATCAAGTTCTCCTCCGTTCAAGCGGTAAATAGATTCTGCCTTTGTCCTAACAGATTTAAATGCTGATTGATATCTGGCAAATAATGCGGCTGTGAGGGTAGGGACGGGTACTCCCAATTCGCATGCTGCTATTGTTGTCCAGCTGCCAGTGCCTTTATTTCCAGCTTTGTCTAGTATTATATCGATAAGATCAACATCGTTTTCTTTTTTGCGTAATATTTCTACTGTGATTTCAAGTAAATAACTTGAGGAGTTGGTGTTAAGCCAAGATTCAAATATATCTGATATCTCTTTATTTGAATTCAGAAAGCCATTTCTTAAAATGCCATAGACTTCAGCAATAAGTTGCATCTCAGCATATTCAATACCATTGTGAACCATTTTAACAAAATGACCAGCGCCACCTTTTCCTATATGTCCACAACAAGGATTTCCTTCTTTATCTTTTGCTGCAATGGACTCCAACTCACTTTTTATCAATTGATATGCTTCTGGTTCACCTCCAGGCATGATGGATGGGCCTTTTAGTGCTCCTTCCTCACCTCCAGATACCCCTGTGCCAATAAAGTAGATGCCATTTTTAGCCAATTTATCATTTCTGGCTTGAGTCAATTTGTAGTGTGAGTTACCACCATCAATGATTAAATCCCCTTTATCCAAAAGTGGAATCAATGTATCAATTGTGGAATCAACAGCATCTCCTGCAGAGATCATCATGAATATCTTTCGTGGTACTTGCAATGAAGCTACAAAATCACCAATGTCTTCAAAGCCTGATGCATCTTTTAGTTCAGGAAAAGATTGTATGAAATCTGAAGCTATATTTTCTTCCTTCTCCTCTACAAATCTATTATAAAGACTGAGAGATACGTTTTTACTTGCAAAATTACGGCTCAGGCTTTTGCCCATTACTCCGAGCCCAATCAGACCTAGTTGTTTTTTCATTTTAGTGCGCTGTATTATATTATCGATAATGTCTTGTTGAGAATCTGTTATTGGTATTTTTAATGCATATTCTGGTATCTCAAGGATGTCGAATTGTGATTGCAACAAAACATCGGGCATAAAGTGCCCTTTTCGTTTGAGCCTTCTTTCTCGTATAAGCTCAAATGAACCGATTAAAAATATCCAATGTATTGTTTTATTTGATTGACCAATAAGAATTGTTCTATATTTTTCTTTTAATGCAGAACATGCTATTACCAATGAATTTTCTCGTGCTGAGATATAGTTATGAATTGCCTGTAGCCATACATTTCTATCTTCGTCATTTAGTGGTTTCCCAGCCCTCATTTTATCAATGTTGGCTTTAGGGTGAAAGTCATCGCCATCTGCAAACTCTATTTTTATTTGCTTAGATAATAAATTCCCAATGGTTGATTTCCCACTTCCAGAAACTCCACAAATGAAATATATGATTTGATGACTCAATCTAAATTTAGTTTTAGGGTAATGAAGTGGTTTAACACTAGTTCTTAAACCACTTCAATAACAATCTTCATACTATTGACAAAAATTAAATAAAAAAACGGCTAGAAAAAATTCCAGCCGTTTATTATTCAATCAATTACTGATTTAAAGTTTTGGAACAGAATAAAGCCGATCATTTATTTTTACAAAATAAATACCTTTTGATAAAGTATTAAAATCTAATCGCCAGCTATTTCCTAATTGGTGAGTTGGAATTCTTATTTGTTGGCCCATAGTATTGTATACACTTGGTCTATCATTAGCTACGGTTTTCAATTCAATTGTCAAATGGCCATCTACAGGTATAGGGTAAAGATGAGCATCTTCATCAGGTTCATCATTACTACTACTGACACCACTACAACCGGCTTCTCTTACTTCCCAATCATAAAAATAATAGTAATATTGAGTAGGAGCTGTGGACGCTGTACTCATTGTGATACTCACCAAATCATCAATATCATAAGGATATTGTGCACCACTATTATTCCTAAATAAATAGGCATCACTGTACAAGCCCAATTGATAATCTGTTCCCTGAGGTACGAATAGATTTAAATCGATCCGATGTTCACCAACAGGAATATTCATTGTTCTTTTATTTATCAAGTTACCCGCATCATCCCATAATACTACAGTTCTTTCTTGCTCTTTATTCGAGAAAACTTTAACAGAAGTCAATATAATGTCATCCTTAACATCAAAAATGAGAGCTTGATGGCCTCCTTGAAAATATTGGCCACTGCCGATTTCGTTGTCTTTAGGACCGCCACTTTGAACTGAGAGATGGTTTCCATTTCCTACTGAAATGTAATCTTCTTTGGTCGTGGTGTTTTCTCCAAAAGAATTAGATCCTTTAAGGGTTACATTATAATTTCCTACTTCATTATAAGTATGCATTGGATTCCTTTCAGTCGAAGTGTTGCCATCACCGAAATCCCAGAAGTAACCATCTGGAATTGGCCATGAAGTATCGTAAAATTCTACGTCAAGTGAATTACATCCGTCATAATTATTGGCCCAAAAATTAACGTCAGGTAAACCATTAATAGTTGCACAAGTAGATATGCTCTCTTGTAATTCATTCGCTGGATTTGTGCCAAGTCTTTTAACTTTTCTGTCAGGACAAACCATCATTATTGTAGGATAAGAACTGATTTGATACATGTTGGCGATAAAAGCAGCATCTATTATAGGATAATTAGTATTAGATACCCAGTCTCCAGTAGTATTAGTTCCAGTACCATAAAGATCTTCTATTGTGGTTGATGCATCACTTTCTACATAATATACCATAGCTTCGTCAGTACCTTCGGGCCCATAATCATCCATGAAATCGTGTAATGCACCTGTATTATGATAATTCCAACAAGGTCCACACCAGGTAGCTGAAAATTCAATAATTACCGGTTTGCCCTCAACGAGGACATTATATAAGGTATGTTCATATCCTTCTATGTCTTTAACTGTGAAGTCTGGCGCAATACTCCCATCTGGTATTTGAGCCTGTAAAGAAATAATTAAACTAAAGAGAAAAATATTTGAGTAAATAAGTTTTTTCATGAAAGGTATATTTAGTACGTTTAGCAAATCCTTATTTTATAGGGCTTTATGAGCTGCAGTTAGTGGTTAATTAATGATTATTAAATATAGAAATATTATTAGAATTGAACAACTATATTAATGAGGAAGAATAATACAAAAGACCTTCCTTGATAATCTAGGAATATTAATAAATCATCCTAATTTCGTCCTCGCAAATAAATCAAGCATGGCCAAAGTCAGAAAAGCAGCTGTCAATTTTATTTTCATAACAGTTTTAATAGATATTATTGGCTTTGGTATTATTATTCCAGTTCTTCCGGATCTACTCTCAGAGATGATGGATATTGGTATCAATGATGCCAGCAAATATGGTGGTTATCTTCTATTTGCGTTTGCAATTCCACAATTTTTATTTTCACCTTTCTTTGGGAATATAAGTGACCAATATGGGCGAAGACCGGTTATATTACTTTCATTATTTGGGTTTACCATCGATTATCTAATTCTCGCTTTGGCTCCGACTTATGCATGGCTTGTAATTGGGAGGATAATTGCCGGATTCTTTGGAGCCAGTTATACTACGGCTTCTGCCTATATAGCTGACGTCAGTACAGATGCCGATCGTTCTAAGAATTTTGGGATGTTAGGAGCTGCATTTGGAATGGGATTTATTGTTGGGCCATTGATTGGAGGATTATTGGGTAGTTATGGATTGAGGCTGCCATTTTATGCTGCGGCAGCATTGACTTTTTTAAATTTTCTTTATGGGTATTTCATCTTACCAGAATCCTTATCTATAGAGAATCGGAGAAAATTTAATTGGAAAAAAGCAAATCCGTTAAGTACATTAAAAAAGTTGTCTAAGTACAAGCAGATTGGTGTTTTATTTATTGCCTATTTCTTATTGTATCTTGGATCTCATGCTATCCAGAGCACTTGGACCTATTTCACAATGTATCGATTTGAATGGAATATTTTTACAGTCGGTGTTTCTCTTGCTATTGTAGGCGCATTGGTAGGACTGGTTCAGGCTGTATTGGCTCAGATAGCGGCTGACAAAATAGGGCTCAATAGAAGTATAATCATTGGATTCGCCTTGTATACTTTAGGTATGTTTTTGTTTGCTTTCGCCTCAGCTTCTTGGATGATGTTTGCGTTCCTGATTCCTTATTGTTTAGGTGGTATTGCTATGCCTAATCTTCAGGCACTCATGAGCAGTCAAGTCCCAGAAAATGAGCAAGGCGAGTTGCAAGGAGGACTTACGAGTATGATGAGTATTACTACCATTATTGGACCTGTGATGATGACGGGTGTTTTTTATTATTTTACTACTGAAAATGCACCTTTCCAGTTTCCAGGATCTGCGTTTTTCTTGGGAGGTATTTTTATGTTGATAAGCTTTATTATTGCTTATTTTTTCTTGAGGGAAAAGGCAGGGAAGTGATATTGTTATCTCTAGGTTTTTACTGACTTTATGGTTTTTGAATGAAGTAGAAATGAGTGTAGATGCATTTTATATTTGGCTTTAAGTGGGTAAATAAGTATAGTTAGAGCCATTTATAGTAACTATATTTGGCTTTAAGTAACCGAAAAAGTATAGTTAGAGCCATTTATAGTAATTATATTTGGCTTTAAGTATACGAATAAGTATAGTTAGAGCCATTTATAGCGTTTATATTTGGCTTTATCTATGGGTTTATATACCTTTAAAGCCAAATATAAGTTATGGATGATTTTGTTGGAAGGAATAGGGAGTTGGAGACTTTTGAACGATGTCGAGCGGAAAGTAGGTCACATTTTATAGCTGTGTATGGTCGAAGAAGGGTAGGGAAGACTTTTCTTATTCGGCATTACTTTAAGAATCAATTTTCTTTTTATGCAACAGGTTTGGCTAATGCTGATATGAAAACTCAGCTTACTGCATTTCATACTCAATTAGTACAATTTTCATGATCTGATAATAGTGATTCGATTCCCAAGAGCTGGTTGGAGGCATTTAGCAGATTGATTGTTATTTTAAAGAATTCTAAGAAAAAGAAGAAAGTAATATTCTTAGATGAGTTGCCTTGGATGGATACGAGGAGGTCTGGTTTTCTTACTGCACTTGAGTATTTTTGGAATAGTTGGGCAAGTGCTAGAAATGATATTATGCTTGTTGTCTGTGGCTCGGCTGCATCTTGGATGATCAATAAGTTGCTTATGGCCAAAGGAGGATTGCATAATAGAGTGACGCAACAGATAAAAGTGGAACCGTTTACTCTGCATGAGGTAGAGCTATTCCTCAGAAGTAGGAAGTACAAAATAGACAGATACCAGATTATACAGCTCTATATGTCACTTGGAGGAGTGGCCTATTATTTGGAAAAGCTGGATGCGAGATTCAGCGTGTCGCAAAATATAGAGACGCTTTGTTTTGGAAGCCAAAGCTTGATGAATGAGGAGTATGATATTTTATTTTATTCATTATTTGACTCTCCACAGAAGCATATGTCCGTAATAGAGGCATTGGCAACAAGCAAACAAGGACTTACCAGAGTTCAAATTATTAAGAAAACCAAGCTTTCGAATGCGGGTAGCACGACTAGAATTCTCAAAGAGTTGGAACTAAGTAATTTTATCCGTAGCTATCGTCAATTTGGGAAGAAGACAAGGGAAACCACCTACCAACTTATCGATAGTTTTACACTATTCTATCATCGATTTATCAAGGATAAACCAGAGTCGGACAATAACTGGATGAATATCATCAATACGCCAGATTATTACAGTTGGGCGGGCAATGCATTTGAGGTAGTGGTACTTCAGCACATTTCTCAAGTGAAATTGAAGCTCGGAATTGCAGGTGTATATGTAGAAATATCTTCATTCCAAAACAAGAATGCGCAGATTGATCTAGTGATAGATCGTAAGGATAGAATAATCAATCTTATAGAGGCAAAATTTTCGATCAACCCATACGAGATAACCAAGAAGTATGATGCTACTCTTAGAACAAAGCTATCAGAATTCATTAAACACTCAAATACCAAGAAGGCTGTCTGGCTGACGATGGTTACTATATTTGGTCTTAAGAATAATGCATATGCAGGTAATGTGCAGCGGGTTTTGACAATGGAAGATTTGTTTGTAGAGAGTGTTTGAGTGGATTATTAGACTTTTATATCTGGCTTTAAGTGGGTGTAAAAGTATAGTTAGAGCCAAATATAGATTTTAGTTTGTGTGAGGAGTGTCGAAAGAGTTAGAGATTTAGTATGTCTCAAATATCTAAAATAAGGAGTTCTATTGGACAGGGATATTAATCATTCAAATGGCTAAAACTCCTACTGCACTTGGTTTGATAGAAATGACCGTTTACTCCTAAAAACCAACCGATCGTTAGATTCACTCAGTAATTATTACACTTCGTTAATTATTTTCGCTAAATTTACTAGCACACACCACTAAATCACACTCTATGTTAAAACCTCATAAGCACTATGTGATTACAGACCTTCATGTGGTAGAAGGTAAGCTTTCAAATGGAATCTATCCAAGTACAAAAAGTGTTTTTGCTGGTCTAGAGTCTAGCATTTTTATCAATCACCACATTTCTCACGTCAAAGAATCCAAAAATCTTCCGATAATAAATAATGGCTTCATCATGAAGCAGGCTCTATTGAATAATCATAATTTAAATGTATAGTTATGTCACAGCTAAAACCCAGATCGTCTTGGAAAAATCATATTGAAGATCAAGTCGCAGAACCTCTAAGAATATACGAACCCAAAAGTCTTGATGAACTGATAGAAATTGTAAAAGAAGCAGAAGAAAATAATTCGAAAGTAAAACCAGTGGGATCAGGTCATTCGTGGTCAGATATATGTAAGACGAATGGATTTTTGATAAAGCCAGACTTGCTTAATAAGACATTAACTAAAGATAAATCAATTCTTAAACCTAATGTGGATAAGGATAATCTAATAAAAGTAGAATCTGGAATTACACTTAGAAAGCTAAATGATAAGCTTGATAGAGGAGGGAAAGCTTTAATCAATATGGGCGGATATGATGGTCAGACGATTGTAGGAGCTACGGCTACAGCTACTCATGGGTCAGGCATTAATTTTGGTCCACTTTCTGAGATGATTCAAGCGATAGAGATCGTGGGATCACATGGTAAATTATTTAGAATAGAATCGACTATTGGGATTAGTGACCCTAATCTATATAAGCAAAAATATCCAAATTTTACCCTCATTCAAGATGATGATTATTTCGAAGCTACGAAAGTAAGCCTAGGGTGTATAGGTATAATATATGCTGTAATAATCAAGATAAGAAATGCATATTACCTAAAAGAAACTCGAACACTGAAATCATGGAATAAGATAAAGACAGATCTTATTTCTGGGGATATTCTTAATAAACATGATCACTATGAAATACTGATACATCCCTACCTTAGGGACAAAGATTATAAGTGCTTGATTACGATCAGGGAAGAAAGTCCAAAACCCAATAATCTGCCAAAAGACAAACTCAGAAGAAATGTTTTAGTTGAATTGTTCAGTCAAATGCCTATAATCACCAAAACGCTGAAACGCCTTTTTGATAAGCAACCAACTTGGACTGAAGAACTACTAGAAAAAGCTATAGAAGGACTAGAAGATGACTCCTACATAAATAAGAGTTTTAAAGTGTACAACATTGGAGAAGCCAACCATATTCCATCCTATTCATCTGAAATTGCCCTCCCTGTAGCAGATAATAAATACATAGACGGTATAGAACACATGCTTACCGTTATTGAAAGAAATAGAAAAATTGGAGAACTTTATCAAACCGCTCCCATAGCCTTGAGATTCGTAAAAGGATGTAATTCCATGATGGCTCCTCAGTACAAATCTGATACTTGCATGGTAGAAATCATCATGATAAAAGATGCTCATGGTGGCAAAGAACTCTACGAAATATTGGAGAATGAATTATATAAATTCGGCGGTAGGCCACATTGGGGTCAATTCAACTATGTGACAAAATCAAAAATTGACAAATACAAACTTTATCCTGAAATGGATAAATGGAAAAAAGTGAAAGATCATATTAATAGTAATGGTGTTTTTGACAATTTTTTTGCATCGAAAATCGGTGTTGACTTCTTGGACTAAATGATTAAAAAATCATTTTACCCATCAATTATCCTATAAAAATTAACTTAAGTATGCAAAATCTAAAGTTTTTTACTAAAGAGCAATTTGAGACATATATAGCTGTAATAGAGACTATTATCGAAACTGATTCTTATGCTTTATCACCAGAAAAGACAGCTTTACGAATGGACAATTTTTTGTCGACAGTAGATAGTCCGACTGTAAAGCAGCTGCCTATACTCTTATATTATGTCCGACATTTATTGCCGCTTAATATTTGGAAATTTAAGAAATTTCATAATTTATCAAAGGAGGATAGGAAAAAAGCGCTTAAGAATTTTATTAAAAAGAAACATTTCTTCAGAGACATTGCTAGGGCGATGAAGATACTCACATGTGTACCATATTATAGTTCAGTTGAAGGTAGAAAAAGCGTTGGCTTCGTAGAGTTTGAAGAAAGGAATTCATTTGCAAATCATAATACAAATCCAATAAATCATGATGAACCTCAAGTCTAAATATGATGTAGTAATTATAGGGTCAGGTGCATCTGGAAGTGTCATCGCCTATAAAATGGCAAAAGCTGGACTCAGTACACTGGTCTTAGAAAAAGGCAAATTTGAAGATCCTACAACATTTGAACATGATGAGTTGGCGATGTATAGCAGATTATACAAAAATGGAGGCCTACAGACTTCTAAAGACAACGATATCACATTTGCTCAAGGTCAAACTGTTGGCGGTTCTACAGTTATAAATAATGCCATATGGATCAGACCTAACGTATCCAAAGTAATAAACAAATGGAAATCATTTGGTGCAAATATCGTTGAAGCGACTTTGCTAGATTCTTATGAATTTTTAGAATCGAAATTAGAGATTAGTGAATTGGATAGAAAGGTATGTAATGTCGGATCTGATGATTTTATTAGTGCTTGTCAAAGATTAGGATACAAATCCAGATATCTCAACAACAATAGGGACAAATGTATTGGATGTGGATGGTGCAATTATGGATGCAGGTACAATAGGAAAAGTTCAATGCTTGTCACATTCATACCATGGAGTCAAAAACTTGGAGCTGATATTGCTGATTTGACAAAAGACCTAAAGATCAATACTGCCAATAAAAGAGCTTTATCTGTCTCATTTCATAGAGAAGGAACAAATTATACAATTGCATGTGAAAAGCTGATTGTCAGTGCAGGAGCTATTGGCTCTTCAGAAGTACTCCTCCAAAATAAAATAAACCCTAGAAATAATACGGGTAAAGGATTTCATTGTTTAGGAGGATTCCTTACAACAGGCGTATTGGAAAAAGAAGTGAATGGTTATGATGGAATTGGACTCACGTGTATAGCTGATGTAAGCAGTGACTACCTAGTAGAAACATTCTTTGCACCACCTGGAATATTTAGCGGTAGTGTTGGAGGATGGTTTGATGAACATTTTGAACTAATGAAGTCATATAAAAAGATGTTTCAGATAGGAGTTATGGTTGGAAGCGAACCTACGGGAAGAATTAAATTAAGTGGCAATAAAGCTCAAATCGACTTTAAGTTTAGTAAGCAAGACATTGCCAAGATGAAGGAGGGACTAAGTAATGTATCAAAAATTCTCTTTGAAATGGGGGCCACCAAAGTGATCCCTGCATCTTTCAAAGATATCATATTCAACAATGTTTCAGATTTGTCAAAAATAAATAAACTCTTCACAGGACAAGATGACTTTATCTTAGGCTCTGCACATCCACAAGGAGGAAATAGAATGAGTGATGATCCTAAAAGAGGAGTTGTAGATAGTAATTTCAAGGTTCATGGAATTGATAATATGTATGTATGTGATTCAAGTGTATTCCCATATAATATTAAGGCAAATTGTCAGGCTACGGTTATGTCAATGGCTAATTATTTTTCTGATAATTTGTTGAATGGATGACTTGGGTTTGCTTGAAATGTACATCTTTGGATGAAGCATGAAAAAAGGAAAGTCAATCTAATATTGAAGTTTAAAGAAAGAAATTATGAGCAAATAGTTAGTTACGTTAAACTGCTTTATCCTCATTTTGAAGACGAATAAAGTCAGCAGTAATCCTTGACAGGTTTCTACCTATAGAATTATACTTTGATGCAACACGACCGTGACGATCAAGCAAGATAGCTTCGACTGCATGAGAATTTACCCAGTTGCCATTATAACCAACAGAGATTCCTAAATCTATCAAAATTCTTTGATGATCTTCAATGTCAAATTTTATAGCTAAAGCGTTGTTATCTAACTTAAGGTTTCTATCAGTAGCATATCTTTTGAGCCTTTTTGGAGTGTCATAATGGGGTTCATAAGTAGCGGCCATTAATCTTACTTTGTCTGTGAGTCCGACTTTATCAATTTGAGATTGCAGGGAGGCAAGTTGTGCAATAGTAGCAGAACATTTTCTCTCATTCTGACATCTGGTATAAAAAAAAGTAAGTAGAATAGGACGATCAAGAAGTTCTTCTAATTCCCTACCATTGTTTTCATGATCTGTCAGATTTACATTTTTTATAACAATGGATTTACGATCAGATTCACTAATGAGAGTAGATTTTGTAGTATTATCATTTTCCCCTGATAAAAACCTCTGGTACTTATTTTCTTTTTTGGTAAAAGGTAGAAAATCCTTCCATGCTCGATTAGGAGTTCTATTACTAACTTGCTTCAATGATAATTTAGCTTTTGTTATGGCTCTTCTATCTACGCCATCAATGTTTGAACTGGATATTACGGATTCTAAAAAATCAATAGCATACCTATCACTGCTAGTACATATCTTTCCAATTGCGTCTATAATTTCAAGTTGAATGGTAGTTGGTTTATGTAAGGGATATTCTACTTCATATCTTTCTAAAGAAAATTGCTCATCAGAAAACGAAGTGTGATATGAGCTGATTATGTGTTTTTCCAAAATAGAAGCTTCAGGCCCTAAATTTCCCAAAACTCTTATGGCAGATCCAACTTCCACAACTTTCATACGATCATCAATGTAAACTAATGCATCAATCAATGAAGGGGTTGCAGTTTCGGGAAATCCAATTTCTCCAAGAACTAATAAAATGTAAGACCTCAATCTTAGAACCTCCCACTTATCTTTATTTTGGTAGATTTCTGCATTGTGAGGTAACATTGTACTTAGAACTTCTGCAATTTTCGATGATCTGATACCAGAATGACGAATATCATCTATTAGTGAAGCAATTTCTTTATGATCCGAATATCTATCAATATTGGCTAGTTCAGCATAAAATGAAGCAGCTCGATCATCAAAACAATCTTCAATTTTATTTAGGTTCTCCTCATTACGGTTTAAGTTTGGACTATAAATTAACCCAGCGAGAACAATAATTAGGAAGAGACATGATATATTGTAAATGTAGATTTTCATAATTAACTTCTCAAGTTATTTTCTAAATTTATAATACCTTCCGATTATAGGGAAATTCTGCTTTAGGTGTGCAAGTAATCTTTTAGCTTCAGCTCCAAGATCTTTGCCTTCTGATGTTCGAACTGAACGACTTAAACTGACAGACTCTACCGCTAAAGCAAATTGTATTTGTTCATCATTAGGTACATCTTTATAATTCATACGTCTCATTCCATTTTCCATTGCTGCATAACGTATATCAGCGTTCTCATTTCTATTCAACATGAGTTCTATGGCATATTCCATAAATTGCTCATCATCACGTGAAAGACCTCGCAGGGCTTTTTTACGAATCTCTATTTGATCATCGTTTCCTTGAGCTATTTTTCTTATTTCATCTTTGCTTTGTGGATCATTAGCTAAGGAACGAGCTACCATAGCACGTACTTCAGGGTTTTCATGATTTAGATATGGTCTGAGTGTGACTAGATGTTTAGCTGGGCCATCTATTTCTAAAAGTTCTATAGCATCTTCTAAGGGAATAGGAATATCATTTCCATTTCTCAATCCTTCTACTAGTTTGTCAATGGCCAAAATATCATGACTACTAGCCAAGATTCGATATGAAGCAAGCCTTACATTTTCATTTGGGTCGTCAAGTCTATTTCGTAAAGTAGATTGCAATTTTTGCCAGTCTTCAGTGGGCAATCTAAATGTAGTTCTTCGCCCAATATTTTCTATCAAACCGGCTACTAGATTTTCATCTTCAGATGGGTCTGACAATATGGTTGTAACCAAACCAAAATAAGCGTCATCATACTTGTGTTTTTTCAGTGCGGCTAGTCTAATATCTCCATCTTCTCCTTTATCTGAAGCAATGGCAATCAACTTTTCAAATGTTTCGTTTAGAGGATAGCCCATATCATTCAGAGCTTTAAGCCGTTCTTTCTTAGTTTTTAATTTATCAATGAATATATTTGCTGACAATTCTTTTTCCTTTCGAATTGTTTGGGTATCCTTTTGAGCACACATTGTAAATGAAGTTAAAAAACAAAAAAACAACGAAGGAATAATTAATATATGTGTTATACGCATTTTGTAATGTATTAAATTAATTAAAGAAACGGTGTATCATCATAACAGAATCCAAGGCTATTTATTGGATTGTGCCTACCAGAATAGTCTATAAAATGCCTATTTAAAGGGACTATTGTAGATATGGGCCATAGATTTGGATATAAGGAAGCTGGGAAAGCAGAATTTGGAATAATCGGATTAGAATCTGGTCTCTCATCAGGTGTATCGACCCCAATGCCATTATTGGGAGGTCTCATTGATACACCACTTCCCCCAGTAGTTCCATCCCACGGCCATATGCCATCTTCCAGATAAGATCCTTTTTGTCTAAATGCAGCATCAGGCGTTATACTTGGAGAACTATTCCAGGCTCCACTGTTGTCATAGTGTTGAGGTGCCGGAAAAGTTAGAGTGCCTGCAGCTAGGACACCATGTCGGTTATGTTCCTTTTGCCAATATGCCCATTGTCGATCTATTTGTGAATGCAAAAGGTAAAAAAGTGGATCGCAAGCAGACATATTGGGTTCTCTCAAGTGACCACCTCCACATGGCCAACCGTGTGCTGCATCATGAGAACGTCTTTCAACGGTTCCACTAAAGGAATTCTCGCTGAAAATAGGAGTATTTGCACCATAAAAATCGAATCCCCCTAAACCTGTCTGTACCATCATATTTAATGGTCTCATCATTCCTCCTGAAGAGCTCGGCAAAACTTTATGATTATTAGTATTTCTTTGTAAGTCTCCACTACTAAAAGGTAAATCAGTATGCCACCCTAGAAGTGGATTAAGAAGATCAAAATTCGGTTCTTCAATGGAGCCTCCAGATCCTGATTCTCCAATAAAATCAACTTCAAAAACATTAGGTGCGGCTGCATCCCAATCCCAATAATGAAGAGCTACTGAAGGCTCAAAAGCCTGTAATTCTCGTTCTATTTGTAATAAAAATGCTCGGTGCCATGTAAGAAATGCAGGTTGACGGTGAGCTTCATCAAAGGCTTCATTCGCTAATCGGTGAATTTCTTGAGCTTGAATATAGTTCATGCCACCTACTTTATTTTTAAATTTTTGCCAAGCAAATAAGTATCTGCCCTTTTCTCCAGTAGAAAGTGTATTCGCATCTTTTCTAACCCTGACCATCATCGCCTTTGTACCCAAAATAGTACCTGAGACCGTATTTTGATGTGCTTCAATTATAGCATCCTTATCATCAATACTAGGTGAATTAAATTCTCCAGCAATCATAAACGGTACCCAAGCTCCACTGGCTGGTAAAATAAGTTGTAGCGTATTTGATGTAGCTGTCGTATTTACAGGCCAAGTAGCTTGGTGCTGCGCAAATCGAACATTTCCTCCTGCTGCAGGGCTATCATTGGTGAGGTGTACGGTGACGTTAGAGCCCCCAGGTGATGCTAGCCTTGCCATTGCATAAGTAGGACTCCAAGTAAGATAGTCGTCCGATGGATTATCAATAGGTAAAGCCGCAGCTGCTTGTTCATTAATTCGAATTTCAACTTGTGGTGCGCCTAGCCAAAGTGTAATAGGCTTGCAAGAAGTAAAAGGAGATGGAGGCCATAAATTTGCTCCGGAAGGAAGGGCTGCTCCAGTATTCACAACTGTGTTTACTAAAGTAGTCCCAGCTGGATCTTCTACCACCAAGTTGCTAAGCACTTGTCCTCCAGGACTTAATAATTCTAGCAATATATTCGTGTTTGCAGGCAGACGCCATGCGCCATTCAGTACAGCTGTCATGGCGAAAGAAGGTACTTGTCCAAAAGGTGTTCCTCCTGAATGATATCGTATTCTAAGTTGATGACCTGAAGATATACTAGGATCCAAAGTAATCGCAAGGCAAGCAGCATTATTATATTTGGCAATGTCTGTATTAATGGTAGAAAGATGATTTACTGATCCCACATAACTGCCCGTATTGACGTCAAAAGTAGATTCTCCTGCTTTGAACCATTCTGCTTTCCCTTCATCATAATACCAAAATGGAGCATTAGGAGTGGAAGAAACATGGGCTTCCATTGAAGGAATGACAGGTAAAGAAAGTTGACCAGTCATTCCATTTTTTATTTGATATTTTGTTTGCCCATCATTACTGGTAAACTCTATAAATACTGCACCATATGAGACTAAAAAGCCTTCCGTTCCTAGATCATCTCTTACACTCCAATCTTGTGGACCTTCGCCGGTTGACAAATCCAATGTAGCTATAGCACCTCGGATACTTCCAGATGGAGAATTTCCATTTTCATCAACAAGAGCGTTTGGTGGAAGCGTGAAAATTGCACCAGCACGGTTGATACCATCTATTACTGGTCTATCATCTATTAAAGTAACTGTTCCTGTAGGGTCAACTGTTTTAATACTGGCACTCGGAAGTTTCCAAACTTGTCCTTCTAATGGGTATCTCGAAACCTGAAATAGATCGGCATGACTTTTATGCTTTATTGCTATTCTATATACTTTATTCGGGGCAAATTGTCCATTAAAACTACCGTCTTTGGCGGTTTGGATTGTCGCGTTATTAATGGTAACATTTGCATTAGTAAGGGGGAATCCATCAGTATTAACTACCCAGCCCGAAAAATCTACTTGTTCATTTTTACACCCAGAAAACAATAGACTGAAGCATAAAAAACAAAATGCAATCAAAAGAAAATTTTTGTCTTTGAATTTAAATTCAGTTTTTAGATCTAGGTTTTTTCTCCTTACTTTTCTAATAATCATCTTATACAATTGTTAGTTATTAAAAATTCCACAATTAGGGATTGAAAATAATATTGTGGAAGTATTGTGGGGTGAAATAGTGATTTGACAACCAACCTATGCGCTGTATATCTTTGAAAGGCAGGAAAAACAAATCATTTCAAAATACTTTTTTATAGTATTAAAGTTTTGATGTTTTGATTCTGACAAAGTTAGATTGGAATTAACAATTTAGATAGGTGAAATATCCTGTTTCTATGTAGGTTTTTCCCCTTTTTGTACTTGCATTCTACCTCTTAAGGGTTCCTTTTGCTTAATACGGATTATAATTAAACTCTGTCTAAATTCTTCTAAAGTTCTATTTGTCCAACTACTAGGAACTTCTGTCCATTTTTATCCACCCTCTTTGCCCCCATATTTGTGATATAATTATTAACAAACATTAAAAGACATAAAATGAAAGAGATAGTAACAGTAAAAGAATTTAATGCATTGGCAAAACAAGATAAACCCATCTTACTTGATTTTTACGCTGATTGGTGTGGACCTTGTAAGTCATTACTTCCAGTAGTTGAGAAGGTAGCGGAGAAATATGAAGGGAAAGTACACGTTAAGAAAGTAAATGTTGATCGTTTTCCGAAACTCGCTCAGAAATTTGGAGTGAGAAGCATACCAGCCTTATTTTTAATGCAAGATCAGAAAATATTAGAGAAGGCTCAAGGCTATCAAAGTCAAGCTGCTTTGGAAGCATTGATCAGCAGAAATACCAAAGTAGAGGCTTAGGATAAAGAGTCCAAATATCATACAAGCGATTTCATAGTTGGAAGGAGCAACCTTTGGGCAGGTTGCTCCTGTTTTTAAAATAAAATTTATATCTCCTAGAGAACTCAAAGCCCTCTAGGAGATATTATAAAATCAATATTGATGAAAGAAAAGATAAACAAAACCAATCCAGAATTAGTTAGTAATGAATTAGAATTATCTTGTGGTAATTGTTGGGGACATCAAGAATACATTGACAGATATGTAGACAAAACAATAGATATCAATAGAGATAATAAGGATAATTTTCTTTCAAGATTTGTGAAAAAGTACTTAAAGTGATTTAAATGGAATTGCATTTTCCTTTAAAAAATGGGGAAATAATAAAAATTGAGGATCGACTCAAAAGGATGACTCTTGCCTATAATTTGGTTGTTAATGAAGAAAGAAAAGAGGCTGCTATAATAGATGGGAGTAAAGAATATCTTGGGATTGACAAAATGAATATTTATTTGGATCAATTAGATAGAGAGAAAGAACAATGGTACTATTGTGATTGTTAGGTTTTTAAGTTGTTGAGCTTTTAAGTATTTTAGCTTTTAAGATGTAGAGTTTTTTGATTTTGTAGATATTGAGGTGATGAAACTGGGATTGACGACTAAGTATTTTTAAGAAATCACATAAATTATAATATGGCAATAACTACTATTGAGTCATTTACTTATGCAGAGAATAAGTTGAATAAGAAGCAAGCACACTTTGAAATTCAGAGGATAAATCTAGACACCTATTGTGCGGCTAATAAAACGGAGCGATCTGATTATTACAAGATTTACTGGATAGAGGATGGTAGTGGGAAATATGATATTGATTTTAAAGAGTTTGAAATTAAGGGTTGTGGTGTTTTCTGTGTTTCTCCAGGGCAGATGTTTTCAGTAAAAACAGAACAAGTAAAGACGGCATATCAAATTTCTTTTGATAAGGAGTTTTATTGTGTAGAAGCGCATGGGAAGGAGATTGCATGCAATGGATTGATATTTAATAATATCCACAGGGCTTCTGGAATTTCGGTTTCTGAGATAGAAGCTCCATCTTTCAGATCTTTAATTGACAACATTATTTCAGAGTTGAAAAATCCAGGGAATGCGCATAGAGATATGATCGAGACCTATTTGAGGATGTTTTTGATCCATACCTTGCGATTGCTGGATTTACAAGAGTTGCAAGATGGAAGTGAGACACATCAAAAGAATAAAATGGTCCAAGACTTTATTGCATTGGTTGACAAGCACTTTAGAATCAAACATTCAGCAAGTGACTATGCTAAAGAATTATTTATCTCACCAAAATCATTGGCAAAAAAATTAAAGGCATTAGGATATCCGACATCGACGGAGATGATCCAAGAACGTATCCTAATCGAAGCCAAAAGGTCATTAAAGTTTACTCAAGAAAGTGTAAAAGAAATAGCCTTTGATTTAGGCTTCGATGATCCAGCTTATTTCTCAAGATTGTTTTCTAAGAAAGAAGGAATGACTCCCCTAGCTTATCGCAAAGGATAATTTTTAACCATTTTTTGGATAGACAATATCGATTTCGTTAAAGATTTCCTTTCCTTTATACTCTAACACAGATAGATGCTTACTTGTGTTATTCGGGTTCAGAATTGTCCAATGTATAGGATAACGGATGGTTACAATATTTCCTACAAGTTCTTGTTGTAATTCTTCCAAATCAAGTCCTTGTTCGAGGCCTCTATTGATATAATACGTAGTCTTATCGCCTTCTAGCTTGAATACTACATCTTTGACTCCACCTTCATATACTCTTATTACTTTGCCTTTTGCAACTAGGCAATCCTTGGCATCCTTAGGGACAGTGACAGGTCTTAAGGTCATTGCGGCTAATGCAAATAGAAAGAAGCCTAGAAATATGAAAATGTATTCCTTTTTCATGAATTTTCAGTTGTTTTAAAATAAACCTGAAATTTTAATAATTATTGTTGTCTTTGATTATTGTACTAAAAAAAGGCCCATCAAAACGGTGAGCCTCTTAATAATTAATTGTTCACTGGGTTATATTTCTCCTACCACTGCTTCAGTCACATTGATAATATGATCACCGACTTTTTCAAGAGATGAATATATATTATTGTAGATCATAGCAGACTTCACATTGTATCCTTCTTTACCAATCTTTGTGAGATTTTCCTTTCTAAGCCTATCTCTCATTTTATTGATATCATATTCAAGATCCATAGCCTTTTCCTTTGATACCTGATCGTAATGAGGATTGTTTAGATTTTCCACCATTACAACGAAAGCTTGATCTACCTTTTCACACATTTCTGTTAAGTTAGTTCTCTGTTCAGGAGTAAAGTATGTTTTATTCTCAATCTTCTGCTCCAAGGTTTTTGAAATTTGATAATAGATGTCACCAATTCTCTCTAGATCATTACAGACATTAAGAATGCTTCTCAACCTCAAACTTGTACGAGGAGTAATTTCTTGGTTTGAGAGTTTTGTAATGTATTCAGTAATCTCAATTTCCATACTGTCTGTTATCTTCTCATACTTATTTAATTTTTTCAACAGTTTTCTTTGCTTTTTAGCATCGGTAGTATTGATTAATTCTTTCGTGTAACCTGACATTCTGCTTGTTACAAAACCAAAGTGACCAGTTTCCTTTTGCAACTCGACGGTAGCTAATTCTGGTGTCCTTAATCCTGCTCCGATAAATTTCAACTTGGTATCATCGTCATCCGCACTTTCAGGAACACTCCAAATAGCCATTTTGACTAGCCAATTGACAAATCCTAGCATGATGATTACATTCAACACGTTGAATGCTGTGTGGAAAGCAGACAATCCAATAGGCATGTCTTCAGCATTGGTAAATGGATCACTAAGGCCCAACATCTGTAAGAATTCACCCAACATTGGCAAGAAGTAAGGAAGCAAAATAACCATCCATGTCACGCCAATAATATTAAACATAGAGTGTATTCTAGCTGATCTTTTTGCATTGGTATTTCCAACCATTGCTGCTAATTGTGCCGTAATTGTAGTTCCAATATTTTCACCAAGAAGCATTGCTGCTGCTACTTCAAAAGGCAGCCAGCCTTGTGCACACATGGTCAATGTAATGGCCATTGCTGCACTTGAAGATTGTACAACAATAGTCACTATTGTACCTACCAAAACGAAAAATAATCTTGATAAGAAACCCCACTGTGTGAAAGTTTGCAAGAAATCAAGTACTTCTGTATTTCCCTTCAAATCAGGAACTGAACCTTTTAGGTAAGATAACCCTAAGAAAAGAATTGCAAATCCTATAATAAACTCTCCCCAATATTTGATCTTGCCTTTATTGGAAAACAACATAGGGACTCCAAATGCAAACAATGGAATAGAAAGCACATCCAGTTTTACTTTAAATCCAAGGATTGCAACCAGCCATCCTGTTATGGTGGTACCTATATTTGCTCCCATAATTACACCTGCTGACTCTACTAAAGTCAGTAGTCCAGCGTTTACAAAACTCACTGTCATAACAGTAGTGGCAGATGACGACTGAACCATTGCGGTTGTCAAAAATCCTGTAAATACACCAAGAAATCTATTCTTAGTCATTGTTCTTAGGATATTCCTCATCTGAGAACCGGCAGCTCTTTGGATACCGTCGCTCATCATTTTCATACCGTAGACAAAGAAGGCGAGTGCTCCTACTATCTGAATTAATTGCAAAACTCCAAATTCCATTATGTATAGTTTTTATTTTGTGGTAAAGTTGATTTTTATTCTTCTTTTAAAATTGTATTTCGAATTGTGTTCTCCAAGTGAATTGATCGTCATTTGAGTCAGGAACATCTCCTTGGCTTGTTACAGATCTATATGTGAAATCTGTTTGCACTTTCAAATTGTGACCGACCACAAATTTAGAAAATCCTAATGTATATCTAGTATCATCATTATCCACGCCTAAATCTGGGCTGATAGAAGTGACTCTACCTGCTATTTCATAATTGTTTTTGAACATGTATCCTGCTTGTACATTGATGGCAGAACCCGTATAATATGTTCCTAACACTGTTCCCAATTCTGCATCATACAATATTGGATCACCATCTTTTGCGGATTTATTAACATACTCGATCATTGTTGAAAAACCTTCATACTTAAACATCAAGTCAGCAAAGAGTGTGTTTAAAGTATGACCTGGAGTATCCCCATTTGTGATAAAACTACCTAAATTCCCTCTGTTTCTCATTGCATTTTTATTAATGTCATAAGTAACACCTATAGCTAACTTTGGTTTTTTCTCTCTTTTAACAGCGGACCCTACATAATCTCCTTTGGACGCAAAACTACCAAATGGAAGTGCTTCTAGTCTGAATGCATATTCAGAGCCGCGTGAAACACCAGAATTGCCAGCAGTGACATTCCTGCCTTCTCCTTGAGACAATGAAATCTTTTCAATCAATATGAAGTCGCCTGATAACTTATGCTTGTGCGTTAACATAAGACCCATATCTCTATCTAGATTGAATCTTGAATTAAGTCTTGATCTATCTACAAATTGTAAATTAGAAGAAGAGATTACCCTTTCTCTGTTTCCAGGAAGCTTTCCTTGGCCAAATCTGAATGAGAATCCTTTATAAAAATTCCAATCAACATAAGCATCCAGTATTACATTAGCAGTACTATTGAATTCAGATCCTGAGCCACCACCAATATCTCTATTAGAAAGACCTAACTCTAATTTATACTTGATTTTTGGACTATAGGCCCACCCTCCAAATTTCAGTCTGGATCTTCTGACTAAGTAATTGGAAGAATAATCTTCAAGAGAACTAAAGTCATCATCTTTTAGACTCCAAGAATGAGTCATCAAGTTTTGAAATCTTACATTCATTTTCACATAAAAAGTAGAATCTTTTCCTTGAAATTGAATTCCTTTACCAAATTTTTTTGTGGATATCTGCGAAGAAAGCACGATACTAAAACATGAAAATAGTATCATACACAAAAGTGACTTTTGCATTGGACAAGTTGATTTATTATTATTACCATTTAAAAATTACCAAGAGCAAATTTAGTATTCCAATGTTAACTGTGTATTAAGTCTTTGAGTTAAATATGTTACTATTATGACTTGTTTAATTCTATTTCAATGAGCGTAATCTTAATAGTAATTTCAGATATAAATTTAATGACCCCAATTCTCTACTCTTAAAAGATCTGGGCTGAATCCTTGTCCAAAACTCAACCCAGATCAAATTGGTAATAATATATTGCAAATAAACTCAATCGATGTAAATTCGAAATGTGTCCAATGTTAGGATATTGTTATGATTGCTATAATCAAAATCAAGTGAATTCATATTGAATGCTGTTGATCTACTTAATTATACTTTGAGAGATTAGATATCCTTAGCTACATATTCCTTTATTGAAGAGATTATGAATTGTAGAGATTGAAAAGATTGAACAATTTTTTCCAATTTTTCCAATCTTAAATAATTCATCTCAAATTTGTACATTGTTTTTGTCCATTCTAATCAACAACTTTGAAATGTCTCAATGTAGAATTAAGTGACTGATTGTGAATGTGACTCTTCCACACTTGCTTTAACCCATATAAGACATTCCTTAAAGCTATCAAATATTTGATCTGGATGCACCAAGTCAGGTATAATATCTATCTTTTCCATCATATATCGGGGTTGTTTTTTTAATTTCACCAACAAGATATTCTTTCCTTGAGCACTCATACTATTGACAAGATCTTCTATCGCATATAGACCAGATTGATCCATATAAGGTACACGACCCATTCTCAGGATAATGCATGATGTCCCATCAGGAATTTGAGCTGCCAATTGTTGAAAGTCAGAAGTCGACCCAAAGAATAATGGTCCCTCTAAATGTTTAATGACTACTTCTTCTCTAAGATTGTCAGGAAAATCTAGTTCATCATCCCAATCTTCAAAATCTTTTAGTTTTTTAATCTCAGAATTTGTAGCCATTAAGTCTCCAATTTTTTTCATAAACATCAATGATGCTATCACTAATCCAATCCCAACAGCATATACAAGATTCCAAACTGAAGACAATACCAATACGATTATCATTATTGCAACTTCAGATTTTGGCATATTAGGAATAGCCCTCAACCCCTTATAATCCATTACATTAATCCCAACGGTAATAAGAATACCTGCTAGTACAGCCGCTGGAATTTTTGATGCCATAGGAGCCAAAGACATAGTAATAATAAATAACATTATACCAGCTATCATTCCAGAAAGCCTTGTTTTACCCCCAGCATTTATATTCACGACAGTTCTTATCGTTGCACCAGCCCCAGGGAGTCCTCCGAAAAGTGCTCCTATCGTATTTCCAATACCCTGTCCCACCAGTTCTTTATTAGGTTTGTGTCTAGTCTTAGTCATATTATCTGCAACTACAGAAGTGAGAAGCGAATCTATAGCTCCAAGAAGTGCTAAAGTCAATGCCGTAAGTATATAAGGAGAGACAGAAGATAAATCAAAATTGGTAAATATTCCCAGATTCGGGATTGGCAATCCACTTGGAATTTGTTCGATGGGTCTATAATCGAGATTGAAGCCTATAGCAATAGCCGACATGACAAGCAATGCGACTAATGTACTAGGGACTTTTGTAGTTATCTTTTTGAATCCAAATATTATGAGAATGGTAAAGAATGAAAGGATAAGTTCTAACCAATTGATATTTTTCAAGGCCCTTGGAAAAATCTTTATTGCACCGATTACTCCTGATGCTTCAGATCCAGCAATCGTTTGTGATTCTTTAAGAATTTGAGCTTGAGATATGTCCTGAGCTCGTCTTACTGTTTCTTCAAAATTCTCCAACACCAAAATCCCTTCACCAGCTTCTTCTATTAATATATTTTCAAGAATAAGCTCTTCCGCAACGGGTTTGAATTTATTCACATATTCGATATCTTCTTTTGGATAATAACCAATGGATGGCAGTATTTGCGTGACCAAAATAATAACACCAATAGCTGTCATAAAACCTGAAACTACAGGGTAGGGAATATATTTTATATACTGTCCAAGGCCTATCATACCCAAAACAATTTGCATCAATCCTGCAAGTAGAAATACGGTTAGGATAGCTGGAAGAGCTTGAGAAACATTCCCTTCATTATGAGCTATGATCCCAGCAATGATAACCATACTTACTGCTGTCATTGGAGCTGTTGGTCCAGATATTTGGGTGTTAGTACCTCCAAAAAGTGCAGCAAAAAAACTGACAAAAATAGCACCATATAAACCTGCACTTGGGCCTAATCCTGAACTTACACCAAAAGCCAATGCTAGAGGGAGAGCCACAATTCCTGCTGTTACCCCACCAAATAAATCACCTTTGAAATGGCTAAAATCGAAATACTTTTTCATAATAAACTAAATGAATTGTAGATTATTTAAATCTAATATAGAAAACTTAAGTTTGACAATCATGTGCTAACAGAAACAATAAATGAAATCAAAAAAGTAATTAGACTAAGTCTGGAGGTGGAGTTGGCATTTTTGAATGATACTTTGAAATCTGTATCTTATTTTGATTATTGGCTGTCCTATTCAGTTTAGAATTGTACTTATCAAAACTTGAATTTATAAAAGGATCTTCTTCACCCTCAAGATTTTTTTCTTTCTCTTCAACATCAATATCATTTTCTCCTTCAGCAAGTTTTTCAATTTTGTCAATATCCATTTCTGCAATTATAGAAAAGCTAGAAAATGATACGATAAATACCAAAATAAAAGCCAGTACAAAACGGAGTTTTGATTCTTGGTGGCTCAAAAATATTTTGTTGGTATTCATATAAAAAATTATAAAAAAAATAGAACACTAAATGTACAAAATGGTTCTAAATTTTTGATTATTATAAACAATATTTGAAGCAAGAAATAGAAAACTTAAAATTGGTAAAGGATAAACCCTAGAAATGCTCCACCCAAAACTATAAAAGCACTATTAAGTTTCTTAAACCAAAAAACGGCTATAATACTTAAAATAGCAATCACGATAGTTCTCCAATCAGTCAAGGAATCTTTAGCCATTTCAAAACAGACAGCAACTATGACACCCACAGCAGCTATATTTACAGTGTCTAAAAAAGCTGATAAAGCAGGCGATTTTCTTATTTTATGAACTAGTGGATTCAATAGGGTGACGAAGATGAAAGAGGGTAGAAATATTCCTATTGTAGCGGCGATAGCTCCGGGAAAACCTCCTAGCTGATAGCCTATAAATGTAGCAGTCGACAATACTGGTCCTGGAGTTACTTGCCCCATAGCCACAGCGTCCATCAATTCAGGACGAGACATAAGTCCTGTAGCTACTAACTCCGCATCTAAAAAAGCAAAAAGTACATAACCACTGCCATATAAAATGGCTCCGACTTTCAAAAAAGTAAAAAATATCTTCCATGCGTCGACGGACATGAACGTTGGCGCCACCTGCAACATGAATAGTGGAATTATTGACTTTGGTTGACCAGCAGTTTTTTTGACATAGAACAATATTAAACCTATCAAACCACAGCCAAACAACACGGCAATTTCATTGAGTCCATAGATACAAGCGGCAATGGTGAGTATACCGAGGATTCCAAGTTCTACATTCTTTAGCGCTTTTTTACCTAATTTGTATGAGGCAGACAATATGATTGCAATTACAGCAGGTTTGATGCCATATATTATAGGTTGGACATCAGGCAATTGACCATATTTGCCATAAAGCCAAGCAAAGAATAATGTAATAGTCACGGCTGGAAGGATGAATAAACCTCCAGCGGCGAATAATCCTTTCCATCCAGCTCTTTCATAACCACAATGCATAGTCATCTCAGTGGAATTCGGACCTGGAATTAAATTAGTAGCTCCGATCAAGTCAAGAAAGTGTTGTCGTGTCATCCACTTTCTTTTTGTTACTACTTCATCTTCCATCATGGCAATATGAGATGCAGGACCTCCAAATGCTATACAGCCTAATTTGAAAAATAATTTTGCAATTTCTTTTATACTTCCACTTTTTGTCATGGCATTCTAATTTCACCTGGGAGGCAAAGATTAAAAATTCAATAAGGATGGTATGAACACAATTGCTAAAATGAGTAAAACTTAATGTAAACTTAATATTGGGACGATTTTCAGGACTCTAAAATTTCAATGATTGATCCACCCATGCCTGCTGCAAAAGGATGAGCACTTGTAGTCAGTAACTCCATAGTAGTGAATTGACCGTCATAGACATTCATTTTTGCTTCTTTGTCAGCTCCAAAATGGACTAAGAGCTTGCTGATTTCTGCTAAGTTATGAGGCACTTGCTGCCTCCATAATTCGACTCCATTGCTCGCAATATAATGTAGTAGTGTTGCCTTATGACCATACTGAGATTGATCATTGATTAAAGAAGGTTTGGCTTCCAATCTCATTTTCAGGAAGTCTAGATTACCACTTATAATTGCATCTACGCATTGTTCAAATTCAATATTGTATTTGGTTTTCTCTAATTGTTTTACTTCTTCCCAAGATTTGAATCCGTATTCATTTGAGGTGGTATGCTTGCATTCTTCTAGGCTAAACTCTTTGTCTTTTAATGAAGATGCAGGATGCCCGAGAAAGTCAGGATTGTAATTATTGATTTGAGTATAAAGGCATTCTTCTTTTTGCCAGAGCCCTTCAAACATTTTGATAGAGAGTAAATTCAAATGCTCATAAATAGAATTATCAGAATCAGGATACAATAAATCTCCATAGAATGAGATTAATGAATTTACTATTGAAGCCTGATATATTTTCATGTATTATGGGCTTACTACAATATCGTATGCTGCCAACAATCCCATAACGCCAGAGGAAGAAAATTGAGTTTTCTTGAGAATATTGGCACCTGGTTCAAAAGTATAATTTACTGCATTTCTAAAATCTGTTTTCTCCAAATTAGTTTGCTGGAAGATAGCCCTTTCCAGATTACATCCGTCGAAGGAAGCAGAAGTAAGATCCGCTTCTGTGAAATCAGCTTCTTTAAGGCTACAGTTTGAAAAAATAGTTCCCTTAAGTTTCATGCCTGAAGCGATGATTAAGTCCATTTGACAGTCATCAAAACTTGCTTTCCACAAAAATGATGAGCATACTGAGAGATCAACACCTAAAAAATTGCATTCTTCGAAACTTACATCTTTGATTCCTGCATTATCCATTTTGCCCATGCTAAAGTCACAAATCTTGAAAGTGCATTCCATGAAAGATACATCTGCAAAATCAGCGTTAGAAAACTGGCAATTGATAAATTCACAATTGTCATATCCATTTCTGGATAGCATTTGACCTTCGAAATTAATATTTTTAAAAGATTGATCTTGGATTCTCATATTTATCCTTCTACAATCTTTTTGATTAGTTCTAATAAAGCAGGCATTCCAGAATTATTGTGTTCTTGTGATTCTTCATCCTTGAACCCTATCGCTTGCCAGGTAAATTTTATTGTCCCATCATTATTGTCATGGATATGATATGAAACTTCACAATAATTTTCAGGAATGTCTTCAAGCCCAGAGAATTGTGACCAATAATCGTAAGCGATCAATGAATTTGGAACATTGGCCATGACCAAACCTTTGTCAGAATAAGAAGTTCCTTCATAGGATCCACTAAAAACTATAGGACTGCCTACTTTCCAGTCAGTTTCTGTTTTTGTTCCATATAAATAAAGTGCGATTTTTTCTGGATTAGTAAGGACTTCCCACACCTTTTCTGGACTGGAATTTATTATTATTGAATGACTAGATTGTAAATTTTTATTCATGATCTATATTGAATTAGTGAAGGAATTAAATCGCTTCTATTTTTTTCTATTTAATAAATAATTGCCAAATATATTGAATTGATTTTTTCTATCGCTATCCATTTGAACAGCATCTAAGTGAGAAAAAGCCAGATTCTTGTACTCATTTTTAACTTCATCAGAATGAACGAGAACATGGGCTTCTTTCATTATTTCTCTGACTCTATTGACTTTTGTGGTTGGGTCAGAAGGTTTGGTTTTGTATAGTTCTAATAGTTCATTTTGCTCATCATCCCCAACCAGTTGGAGTGTTTTTAAATACAAATATGTCTTTTTGTTCTGAATAATATCACCTCCAGGTTGTTTGCCTACTTTAGGTTCTCCGAAGGTATCTAGGACATCATCTTGCATTTGGAAAGCAATACCCACGTTTTTCCCAAATTGGTACAAATGATTAGCAGATTGGTCATCCATCCCTCCGATAATAGCTCCCATTTGAAGCGAAGCCCCTATAAGAACAGAAGTTTTGAGGGTTATCATTTCTAAGTACTCCAATATTCCGACATCCTCTCGTGATTCAAAATCGATATCCATTTGTTGCCCATCACAAACTTCAATAGCCATTTTATTGAATATTTTAAGCAACTTCAATGCTATTTCATCTGGATAATTCTCTAGAAATTTATAGGCATAAATCAGCATTACATCTCCTGATAAAATTGCTGTATTGGTATCATATTTTACGTGAACAGTAGGTTCGCCTCTACGAAGCGGAGCCTCATCCATAATATCATCATGGAGCAATGTGAAATTATGAAAAACCTCAACTGCCAATGCTGCGGGTAATGCTTTTTTGGCTTGATTCCCGATCAAATCTGCAGACATGAGAAGGAGTAAAGGACGAATCCGCTTTCCCTCAAGATTTAATATATAATCAACAGGTTCGTACAAATTTCGCGGATTTCTTGCAAATTTGTTTTCATGTAGATATTCTAAAAATATCTTTCTGTACGATTCCAAAAATTCCATTTATAGATGATTTAAAGCGAAGATAAAATCTTAGTTTAAATTGAGTAGTCGAAAAATGAAATGTTTAGAAAAGACTTTAATATTTACTTAGAAATTCAATCTTTAAATCACTTCATTATTAATTTTGGCTAACATTACCAATTCAAATTCCTACAAAACCAAAAGCGACATCTTGCGAAGGTTTGAATTTTATTACATATGGATATCCATTTACGTCTGGCCAAGGATTTTTGGGATCTGGAAAATCGTAATCCGCATCTAAAAATCTCATTGTTTCGGTTTTGGGGAATTTTGGCATCACTCCTATAATTACTTTTCTAAAATGCTTTAAATCTAATGAAGTGAGCTTGTTGTCAGCATTTGTGTCAGCAGCAATAATTTTATACGGATGATCTAAGTGTTCTTCCAATCCCAGCATGTGCCTTATAATAAAGACGTAATCCAAGGTTGATACACTTCTTGCTTGATTCTCATCTTTGCTAGCATACATCTCATAAACATATCCTGCTTGTAGGAATCCAAAACTATAATGACCATTTTTATCAGTTGTTTTTGATCGGGGATATTCAATTAAATCAGTATCAATGATTACATCTACACCTTCTATTGGCTCCCCATGTGTATCTACAACCTTACCAGAAACTTTAACAAAGTAATCCTGCTCACTTACAAAACTTGTTGAAGGATTTAAAGCTTCTGAAGAGAAAAAAAGAAAAACAAAAATTAATGGTAATAATATATTGTTACGTTTAATCATAATTGTTAAGTGTAATTGTGAGGAAAATTATGTCTAAACAGAGGACATTGCAATATAGTTAATATAATTATATTTTGGAAACCGAAAATTGTAGGGTGTGTATCACAAATTGCACAAAAAATTAGATTTTACAATTTGTGAAAAGTATGAATTCCTGATTATACAATGTCTTTTCTTAATAAATAAAGTATTGAATTTCAATTTAGGCATCCCTTATCAGGGAGATTTTACTCCGCCCACCACTAACGTGTTCCTTCATTTGATAAT
>Ga0256847_1000347_pt1 | contig 30187 bp, 25 predicted proteins | sample TeddybearmetaG_FD_189099 | JGI IMG/M metagenome (GOLD analysis project Ga0256847, IMG submission 189099) | Hydrothermal vent microbial communities from East Pacific Rise, Pacific Ocean - Teddybear | ecosystem: Environmental > Aquatic > Marine > Hydrothermal vents | place: Pacific Ocean: East...
CCAATCAGCATTGTCATCCCGACCATCGTGGAGGGATCAAGAATGCTCAACCCTTTTCTTATTTCGACCATCGTGGAGAAATCTAGCTCTATCCAATTTACATCCGAATATTTCATGGGCCTTCCAGATCAAGAGCCGACTGCACGCCACAAGGCGGAGCTTGTGGTTCACAGCTAAAAAGGTGCTTTTACCACCTTTTCTTTACGCTGCTCTTTAGACCACTTTGATAAAGAATACTGATCAATACTATCGAAATAATGTATGTCTAAACGGAGTATCATTTCCAAGACCACTTTGATCTATTAAAAACTCCGAAAGGAAGAGGGATAAGAAGGTCTAAACGGAGTATCATTTCCAAGACCACTTTGATCCATAAAAATAATTAATTATGGTGTTAAGCAAAGGTCTAAACGGAGTATCATTTCCAAGACCACTTTGATGAGCACGAGCGAAAGAGGAGAATGGACAGCAAATGTCTAAACGGAGTATCATTTCCAAGACCACTTTGATTGAAGTGATGAACCTAAAGGAAACACAAGAAAGTCTAAACGGAGTATCATTTCCAAGACCACTTTGATAGAAGAACACGACGGTCAATTAAAAAAACTTGAAAAGTCTAAACGGAGTATCATTTCCAAGACCACTTTGATCAGTAATAGCGGAAACTGTAATAGCGGACACAGAAATGTCTAAACGGAGTATCATTTCCAAGACCACTTTGATAAGTTAAACGGCGAGTCAAAAAGTGGAAACACAAAGGTCTAAACGGAGTATCATTTCCAAGACCACTTTGATCCAGAGCTATGCTTAAGCAAGATGAGCTTGAAAGGGTCTAAACGGAGTATCATTTCCAAGACCACTTTGATATAGTGGGGCTATTTCGGCAAAACGCCAAATACCTAGGTCTAAACGGAGTATCATTTCCAAGACCACTTTGATTTTTTGAAATCTGATTTTTTTCTAAACCAAATTAAGGTCTAAACGGAGTATCATTTCCAAGACCACTTTGATGCCAGCAGCCCCCCATACTGGCGGAGATGCTACTAGTCTAAACGGAGTATCATTTCCAAGACCACTTTGATATATCTCGAATAGGTACTAGCGCTTATATTAGAGTCTAAACGGAGTATCATTTCCAAGACCACTTTGATAAAGAGTTATAATAAATCTTTATCTTTAGTAATGTCTAAACGGAGTATCATTTCCAAGACCACTTTGATGTATATGGCGACTTTGAACAGACCTTGGTAGAAGTCTAAACGGAGTATCATTTCCAAGACCACTTTGATCCTTCTTTTTTACAATCAACTGAATGTCTTATACTTATGCAAATTTTCATCATCACAATATGCCCTTTTTATGCATTTGCTATTTTTTTATGCTGTTTTTTAAATTTCATTATTTCAAAGAACATGACATCATTTCTAGAAGAATAAACTGTGTTTCTCTCCTACATGATAGGAAACATCAAAATCATCATATCCTATAGCTATCATATTCTTGATCGAAGATGGACTTATCTTTATTATACTTATTTTTCCTCCATCTTCTGACAGCCAAGTTAATATGTTTTTCCAAATAATACGATTATTTTGAATAGGAATAATTCCGATAAATACAGAAAGTTGAAGCCGTTCATACCCCGTGGCTAGCAATCTATCCGCTACTTTTTTACGAATATTATTATTACTTATATCATAGCAGATCAGATACATCCTCCAGATTGATTTTTGTTTCCACTATCTTGCCCAAATGATTAGACGTTTCATAAATATGGTCTTTTAGTCGCTTCACTTTATTCCTATACTTTAGTCGCTTTTGCAAATATTTCTGAAATGTTGATATAATTATTCTCTTTCCTGTCTTACTCACCCAATATCCTTCATCCTTCTTTATGAAATGGGATTCATCTATTACTTCATCGAATACCATGTCAATCAGCAATCGATCCATTAATGGTCTGAATGGTTCTATCAGATCATATGCCAAGGTAGGTCTGCCATATTGATCCACATGCAATATCCCAATACTAGGATCTAGACCTTTTGCGAAAATTCCACTCTCTACCACACTATAAGTCATTCCATAAAGATAATTAAGTCCAGCGTTGAAATAATCCATTGCTGGTCGTCGGCTACGTCTTTCGAATCTAAATTTTTCTGGCAGATTGGGACTTATTGTGCTAAAATACAACTTACTTATTGACCCCTCTATGCCCATTATGTTATTGCGTACTGTACCTATTCGTTCATTCCTTAGATCATTAAGTTTACTGCTTTGTTTGTTCATTTGATCAATAGTCAAATCAATATGCTTGAATGTCACAGGTTTTCTCTGTTTTAATTGTTGTAAAGTTGAAATCTGCTCTATGTTCTTTTGAATTAATAAATCTACCACCCAAGAAGCAGCATCAGGTATCATACTGAATACCAATTGTTTCTTTCTCAATCCCGATAAATTAGTAAAATATGGTGAATACATTCTGGCTTGTATATTCCCATACCTGTTAAAAAACATAATCCCTACTTGATTTTGAACTGCCAATTTAATCGCAGAACTATTGATATTACAATTGGTCATTATCGCAAAACTTGATATCCTACTTGGACTAATCATCTTCTGATTAGTCTCATTTTTAATAAGGAAACACTTATTTCTTACTGAAATCGATGTACCTGATGTATCAATAATAATCTGCATACTACATATAATTGTAATTCATCCATCGTACACTAAGTACTTCCTCAGATGGGTGCATTGCTTTTTTTAATTTTCTTCTATATTCATTGAATTGGGTGCTGCCATATCCCTCAATCATCCCAATGAAATTAATCTGTCCATCAATTTCCTGCTTGAATGCTGAAATATCTTCATTGCAGTCTCTACGCTTTAATATCGTTGCCACTTCTACCAATGCAGCCATTCTTTTCAAATCCTTATCCAGTTGCTTATAAAAATCATCTTCTATGTCGACGGTATCTCGAAGCAGTAGTCCTGTTATCTTCTTAGTTTTATCATCATTAAAATATTTTACCTTATTTGGATTGATTTTAAAATTGTTACTTTCACATATTGCTTTTATCTGATTGTAATGATCGTTGATAAATGGCAATGCTTCTGATGAAAATGAAAGATCATCAACGAATCGTGAATATTTGCATTCATTATTATTGGACCAAACTTCCAATTTATGATCTAATCCGAGGGTGCAAAAATTAGAAAGGTTTGGTGACGTTGGAGTCCCCATTGGTAATCTACCCTTGTAAGTAAATAGATTGGAGAAAATATGAGCTACTTTCTGTTCAAAGTAGAAGGGAGTTCCAACGAATAATCTATAGATTCTTTGTTTGTCTATTTGATGAAAAAAATCTTGAAAATCTACGTTTAACAAATAATTGCATCCAAGATGTGTGGTTGCATTGCCCAATATATTTTTAATGGACGTCATCTTTTTGGGAGTAATAATATATCCATAAGAAGAATTAGATTGATTGATATAATAGACACATTGAAGATATTTATTGAATTTCTTGAGTAGAGATTTAAGTTCATTACATGGTGCTTCTATCGTTCTGTAGCCTCCATTTTTCTTTTTTAATTTGAATGTATAATAAGATGGATTCAAGCTTTGCAACTGAACCAAGTTCGTGTCGATTCCCAACTTCTCAAAATCTCTAAGCGATCTACACGAGGTAAACTGATCAGCATATTCTTGAATTTCATTTATATATAGCTTTCTCATGACCTTTGGATATGAAATACCTTACCATAACCCAGTGCTGTACTTTGCCCCATTCGTATCATCTGAGGCAATCGTAAATTGCACAAAAAAGTGACCTCATATCCTATCTTTTTCTTGTTGCGGAATACATATTTCGAATGAGTCAATACATGGGCATCCTGAATCGTGATTTTTAGGAAATGGACATCCTTATTATGTTCATAGTCTATATGGCGAAAGAAACGCTGGATATTGCCATACAGATATTTTTCCAGCCGATCATAGACTGTATATTTATCTCCTTTTACTTCCAATAGCTCTGCTAAATCACTACTGATTAGAAGTGTTTTTATTTTATACTTCTTTTGATAAGAGAAAAATTCTGGCGTATACTTTTCTTTGATCCACTGCGTATTTTGAAGAGCTATTTCATTTTCCTTTCGAAACAGAGAATACCATAATTTTAAAGCCTTGACTGCCGATCTACCTATAGCCGTCCATTCTGGACTACCCTGATATATACCTAATTGAATACCCGAATATTGAATCTTTGTATTGTGAAATATTTTTGGAGAAATATCCATTTTCTTAAATTTTGACTTATGTTCCTTTGCCAGATCCTTCGCCCCTAGTAGGAGGAGCTTCCTTGTAGTGATATCTCTATCTAATGCTATATCCAATAATCGGATGGTCAATATAGGTGTTGGAGTCATATTGTTCCTTTTTTATCAATCCACATGAATTTGATAAGGTTATTGAGATTGGTATAAAAAGAATACGGCTTGCTTGCAAAACCTGAGTATTTCATTCCCATATCCGGGATACGCATATTGCTATAGATGATCATTCCTATATCGTTCGAGATCAATGCTTGAATGTTTTCTTTGATTTTCATCCATCCTTCATTATTAGCGTCATACGCCGTTGCAGGCAATTCCTTATCATCTATAATGATTACCTTATATAGATAATCTTCTTGTTGTATGACCGCTATAGCCTCTGCAAAGGATTTATTGAGATATTGGTTATTGCCATATTCTTTTTTTATAATCGCTTGCAAATGAGACAATGCATTGGAATGCACTCTCGAAACAAAATAAACCTTAGAAGATTTCTTTAGATCAATAGTCTCCCCTTCGGTCTGGATGAGCCTGTCTACTTTTTCTTTATAAGACAAGTATTGGCGGTCCAGCTCAGACTTTTTCCTATTGAGATAAAATCCTGCGAAGTAAGTGATTCCTACGCCCAACCCAAAACCTGTAAGACCGATTATAATACCTAGACTAGACAACGTCTTATCTACCAATTCATCTGCTTTTGCACTATACAGTTCTGATACTTCCAATGCTTTATTTCCCAGATCTACTTCTTTCTTTATGGTCTTCAGTTCTAGATTCACGCTATCGACATGCCTCAAAAACTTGTCTTTTTCTACAAATTGTCCTTTCACATTCCCAATCCCTATCAAGAGCAAAACAATGATATATAAGATTCTTATTTGCATCTTTTCTATGATTTTGGCTTTACTTGACTGAGTGTACCATCTTTCTTGAGTTGGTGGACTACCACTTCTATCAATTCATATTCTTCGAATTCAATAAATTTATTGATCATATCTACAATATATGTTTTACCATTCACAGAGACTTCTACTTTTTTCTTTTGAAGCACTGTTGCTTTCAGCACATCTCCTTGGTTTAGGCTCTCGACTTTGTTATCAAATATATTTTTGGGTGGCTTGTTTTTATCTAGTTTTATCCAACCCATCATTTGCTTTCCATTTACCGTAAGTACCCTCGTTTCAGGATAGATTTCTTGACCTTCTTTTTTGAACAATTGTATGATTTTTTCTCTCAATGGCGCTTCGATATTCATCCAAATAGTTTGGAATATAGCCGTCTTACCCTTACCTATTCTGGCAACGGCATATTCATCGTTTGATTCTTCAATCATAAACAGAAGATCGTTGATTTGTTCTAAGACTTGATTTTTTACCGCTGCCTCCAGATTTGAGTTCCTAATTTCATTCTTTTCGAATACCAAGTTTACTTTGCTATATGAATTGAGTGCAGATATTATATCACTTAGGGTTTGAATTTGGATTCCTTCCTTTATTTTTTTTAGGTGAAATGGATTCAATACGATCCTTGTATCCAATATACATCCCTCTCCGACAGACTCCACCAGCCAATCCAAAGTATCTGTATCTGTACCTATTGACCCCGTCCTGTGTACCTGTTCTACAATAAGGTCTTCATCCATTGCTTCTCCGCTATCCTCACATCGAATCGCTCGTGCCAATTGCTCACTAAATATTTGGGACTCGAATTGAGTCCAATATTTCAAATACTCTTTTTTAGGATTTGAATCGCTTAATATTGACCTTATTTCATCGTTAAATTCTCTTTTGAGCCGATTGTTATTTTCGATGTATTGATAGATCAATGCTGTCCGTATCATTCCCTTAAGGCTACTTCCAGGGATATAGGCTCTACCCTTATCATCTCCATTTTTTATGTGTTCGTACAAGTTGTTATTTTGATCCGTTATCTGTTTGTTTTGATTGAGCCGAAGTGTCCTTTTTATTTCTACAGGGATATCCCACTTTTTCAACTGGTCATATACATTCAGCTTCCCTTCATGGTTTAATATGAATTCAATATACTCATCCATTTTGCCAATTTCAGATATAGCTGTATGCATCTTTTCATGCTCTGGAAATATCACTCTATCACTAGTTAAGAAGTATTCGCCGAGAGATGATATTATATTTCCATTCCCCACATGAGTAGGGCTAAGCATTTCTATATTTATTTCGAAATCAGGGTTTTTATCTTTCATAATTAATGGGTATTAATAGAGGTATACCATTTCGCATTATCGTATTTCCATTCATATCTGTTCCTATGGACACCAATCTACCTTCAATTTTGTCGTGCTTAAATAAGGCTCCCTCAGCTATCATTCTTACTACTTGAGCATGACTTCTGCCATCTAGGTGATCGTAAAATCTGCCTCCTCTTAGTAGTGTTTCATGAAATACTATTGCTTCTAAGTCTGCTTCCGATTTTGGATTAAACAGCGATATATTGGCATAATACTGATTATGATCTTTGAATTCCATTGCTTCATCACTGAGTAAGGTGGATTCGATAGCAGGAATCGTCCGCCCTTGTATGTTAATCTCTCCTCCAAATCCAGAAAGAGCCGCCAGGTGCAAAGCATTTGCGAAGTTGATTCTTAGTGATTTTGGGCAATCATATAAAAAATATAATCCTACTGTACACCCTTTGACATCATTGAAAACAATATCAGATTGATAATAAATAGATGCTTTTGGACCATTGTGTTTTGGACTTTTAGGAACTGAATCAATCTGAAATATTTTGCTCTCCTTATTTAATTTTAAAGCTTCAAATTCTTCTTTGGTGACAATGATATTTTTCTGGACCAGTTTATATTTGGATTCATCCAGCCATTTTGTGACTTCCAACCCTTTATCCCATACCTTTTTGGATACGAATTTTACACCTGCTAGCTTTTTATGGCGTCTGTCTTTAGATTTTACAACTTTCGAATTTAAAAAGGCTGGCTTAGGCAATAGATATACAGTATCAGTCTTAGATTCGATAAAATAAAACAAAGAAGAAATCTTCAAACCTGCAGTTCCAAAAGAATCTACCAATAGCTGACCTTTATCTTCTATTCTAGATGCACTATTGATCAGTGCCGAAAACAAGGTATCAGAATGAGCAAAATAAGAGGTATCTGATAAGGCCAAATCATGATCCATTTTCATTTTACCGAAGTGGAATCGACTGAAAGGCTGGATAGGAATTTTGGCAATATTATACTTCATAATATTAGATATCAAGTTTTAAGTCGGTCGTTTTTCCAAAATCGACAGTCCCTTCCTTTATATTAAAATCAATCTGAGTGTACTTTATATTTTCAATTATGATATTACCCGAACCCCGACTTCCGCCGCCTCCTAAGAAATCACTATTCAATAAATGAAAGCCGGACTTTAGCATATTGAGTAAATCATCCAACTTATCATTTTCATAAACATCCATCATTAAATCCAAGTCGAATTGTGCACCTTTCGAAACTCTTTCCATATGTCTAGGGTTGGCACCTCCTGAACTTCTATCTATGGTGTTTTCAGATTTGGTTTCAAGATTGTAACTCACCTCTTCATTGATATAGCAATCTCTAAAGATTAATCTGGATTTTGGATTCACCCTTGGCAGACCAAAAAGCAAAACCATCTTATCACTATCTTTAGTTACATCATCAGAATTTTCAGTCCTTGCAAGCAGTGATCTCAATTTTCCTTTTATGCTGCTACCAGGTATATAAGGTATTTTTTTATCCCCAATTTTCACCTTTACCACCTCATTGTCCAGTCCTCCAATATCTAGATCTACTTCACTGCCTCCAATATGCATTCCTGATAGCACTTTTATATCTCCAGTAAAATGTAGTTTATATTCTAGTTTACCAGACCTCATTAATTGTTTTTTGGGCTTATTATTTCCATGGTTCTTGCTCATTTTCCATATAGTTTTAGGTATGCTACGATTGTATTCATTATTTCTTCAAAATTTTCATAAGATGTGGCTGGTTCCTTTGTTACATTAGCGGCCAATCCCCTAATAAAAGTCACTACGCTCTTACCCCTGTCTTTATCAAGCCTTGCTTCTATATAAGCCAGTTTTGGCAACACCATATAGAATTTGCTCAAATCAGCCTTAAACTCTTCCTTTTTTACTTCTTTAAGAATGTTCCGAGTCTGGGTATATGTGATGTTGTTATTTTTCTTAATCATCTCTTCCACACCTTCAATCAGTGTAAGCACATCTTTAGGATTTTCTGATTTTACCATGGACAACAACTCTGAAAATGATTTGCCCCCAAAGTAATTCCCTAAGAATTCATGTTTTTCATTCATATGTTAACTTTTTCTAGTTTCTAATTCAGCCAGTCTTGCCGCTATAGGAAAGATCAACCTATAGTTTTTCGCTTCTAATAATGATAGATCAGAAGATGTAGACGCATCCAAATATTTCTTGTAATGCTCCCTTACTTTAGACAGGTCATTCCACCTACTATTGTCTCTATTCCTTAAGTAATATTGCATCTTCCAGAAATCAGACAACTTCACTCCCTTCGAATTTGATATTGATTTTGCTGTCAATCGAGCTTTAGCCAGTAGTCCAGCTGTAATTTTTAACTCCTTTTTGTTCCATCGATTGGTCTTGATAAACTCATTCTTAAGCTTCGAAACCTGATCCTCCAGAAAAGACCATTTTATCACTTCTCCGAATAGACATATGTTCCCTTTCTCCTCTTCATATTCGTATTTGGCCTTTTTCAGATCATCATCTACTAATTCTGCAAATCTTACCACTGGAAATTTCTTATCCACTAATATCAGTGCCGCCGATATAGTCAGTTTTTGATCCTGAAAATCCTTTGTAAAAGCTTTATTTATCTTTTGTGCTAAATCCAAAAGTATATCCCATTTCCCCACAAAATAACTGTCATCACCTCCTGATGTAACCGTGTATATATTATCCTTAAAGTTTTGATCTATAACTTTTCGAATGGATCCATTGAAAAAATCATTCAATCTTCGATCAAATTTTGTGTGGGCTTCTAATGATTCTATCTCTTCAAAATAAGCTCCTAATCCATCTACGTCCATGGCAAGGACGCCTAGCTTCTGAGCCCCTTGTGTTGAGAACTTCACCAGATCCTCAAAAGTTTTAGGTTTATCCCTGAAGGAGGGCATCAAACTTTCCAAAAACACTTCCAATTTTATAGATTCATCATCAATTTGTTTTGTTGAAAATTGAACTGAATGTCCCAATATAGAAAATGCACTTTCACCCTCTTTGCCATTTTTAATAAAATGTAAATCATCATTTTCTTGTGTCTGCTCCCCAATATTTATATAATCATTCAACCGAATAAATTCAGGCAAATTGTGCCAGAAGTCATTGCTATTCTTGCCGATTACCTTATTGTGATCCATGACCTGAAAATCATCTACTGAAGTATACCTCTTATATTTATTTTCACGACACACCCTATTTAGTTCATCGATTGATGAACGATAATCTGCATATGGAACATAAGCAAGAATTACATTGAGATCAAGATGCCTCAATACTTGATCTATTCTTGCTTGCAATGAATTAATATATTGAATTTCTTTAGTAGATACCTTTAAAAATACATTTCCTCCAGAAATAGATATTTTCGATTGTTGTCTCTCGTTTGACTCTGCAATATTGACACCATCAAGTATATCTTTGATCAATACTTGCAACAAAAGTTTCAAAAAGAATGACCTTCCCTTTAATGCCCTTGCTGCACCCTCAGACTTTACATTAAAAATGAATTCCTGAATATTGGAAAGATCACATTTAATTAAAAATGTTTTTTTTCCAGACGATCCCATATTTTTGCCTTTATCTTCCAAAATGGTGTTTTTAATAAAATATTCAATTTACGATTTCAACCTTGGCAATAAGACGTGCAGACTCTTCCGATAAGTAATGCTTAATGGCAATTCATACACCTTTTCATTATAGGCTATATAGATGCTAATATCATCGAAAGCTCGAATTCTATCAATATTTACAGCAAATGATCTATGGCACTTCACAATTTTATCACTAAGTATTTGTGCCAATATGCTTTTCATATTTATCGCCAATGTAAAAGTTGAAGATTTTGTGATGATCTGAGAGTAAGATCCGCAAGCTTTAATAAAAAGAATATTGTTTACATCTATTCGTTCATATCTACCTGCATTTCTAACAAAGAAATAATCATTCGATTTAGGTTTTTCAGGATCAATGTCTGCTAAATGTTTATTACCCTTAAAGTTGGTTTCATTAATCGTTTTAATAGGTCTTAATACTTCTTCTGGTTTTTTAAAAGTTGTATTGAAAGGTTCGTTCAATATCATAATCTATGTTTAGTTGGTGTTAATGCCTTTAATTTAAAGCAAGGTGGTCATACTATAAAACCAAAATATTGTGTATTTTAACCACCAATGCTTAAGGTTGATGTTGTTATTTCATTGACTATCAACACTTAAGAGCAATAATTTTTAATGACGATTTTTATGAAAAAATCCCGCATAACTAGCTTATTTTCTAGTTTTGAACATGATGATTGGTCAAAATTTCTAAAATATTTAAAAGCGAACTCGAAAAGTAATGGTGAAACTCAAAATATTGTCAGTTATCTCCAAAAAGAATATCGCAAGACTCAAATAGAATTTTTGGATACTGAAAAAATCAGAAAAGAATCTAAATCAACATTGGGCAAACAATCTTTTGCCAATTCAATATCAGCATTATGTAGTGATGTAGAAAGATATTTTGTACTGCAAGAATTAGAAAACGACAACTTACTTTATGATAGTATTGTACTCAAATCATTGGCTAAAAGAGGCTTGTCAGATAATTTTTATAAAAAGAAAGATAAGGTTGCCTCTCTAAGTTATAAGCATGATCTATGGCAAGATTACTATCTTTTTCAGGCTTATCATTACGAATATTTTTACAACATAAATAAGAAGAAATATGAAAGTGGTCAGGTAGTAGATCAAGCTTTTAATAAACTTAAATCCTTCATTGCAAACTTGAGTCACTTTTATTCTTTAGAAATGCACAATAGGCACGAAATCATTCATGAGGATTGGCAAGATCAAATCAATCAAGCAAACCAATTGATGGTCGAAGACACTAAACTTTCAAATATCTTAGATCAACTTGTCCTTCTTAAAATAGCCAAAAGAGAATCTGCTTTTACATTTCTAAAACATTCGCTGTTGGTGCCAGAAGAAGAGACTTCAAAGGAAATACAAAACGCAATCTACATTCATCTTTGCTCTTTTCTAAATCATCAGATTAAGAATGGCCAAACGGAGAGGATTCCTGAATTGCTAGAAATGTACGAATTAGGATTTGAGAAAGACATTATAAATTTTGCTGGTAATATTTCAATCCGTCAATTCCTCACTATTGTAAATACCGCTTGCGAGTTAAAGGCTTTTGAATGGGTGCAGCAGTTCGTAAAAAAATGGATTGAGTCCATTGATATTAATTATCGTAAAGAAGTTTTGGGACTAGCCAATGCCAACATTTTATTTGCAAAAGAAGAATACAAGAAGGTTATCACAATACTAACATCTCTTAATTTGAAAGTATTTGATCATGAATATAGAGTGAAATGGTTTTTACTAATGTCATTGTATGAATTGAACCCAAATGCTTTTGAAATCCTTTTGAGAGAAATTCGTAACTTCAAATATTTCACTAAAAAAAATGAATATAGATTAGAAAAAACTACATTTGAAGCAATAAATAATTCTTTGGATTTCCTTTATAAGATTATTAATAATAAAATAAAAGACGAGGATAAAGAACTTTTTGGATCAAGCAAGGCTTATATCAGGAAAAGGTGGCTATTCCAAAAATCCCAAGAATCTAGTTTAAAAGTATAAATTGAAAGTGCCCCACTCTTATAAATAAGAGTGGGGCTGATCGATTAGATAAAGATTATCCTAGAGCCCTCCAAGCTCCTCGATGATCTCCATCAAGATTATTAGTAATTCCATTTGTTAAGAACTTTGGTTAGAAAATAATGTTGATATCCACTGATGAGGACTGCAATCCTCATCAGTTTTATTTTTAATTAGGTGTCTTTATTTCATTTTTGGTTCATTTTATTTATCAATATCTAGTGCCATACAAATTATCATTTGTAATAGTTCAAGATCCCATTTCATAGGAACTTATATTATCGTCATTCCTTTATGAATGACCTAAACTTAATTTTTGTGAATTAATATATAATTGCCGTGATCAAAGCTAATTATTGGGTTTACATTTCATTAAGTGATTTAAGAAACTAAGGTTAAAATGACTTGCAAAGGAATTAACATTATGTTCTTAAATCACTTCCAATATATATAACAGATATCCAAATCTATAGTTCAATATTTTAAACTTATTTTAAGTTAATTTCTGTTAATTAAATTTTGATGCCTCATATGCACAATTGATTTGTAAACATAAATACATAGAATCACGCATGAAAATATCAAAAAAAGGGACATACAACTTAATGCACATCCCTTTATTATTTCTTTTGGATATTCTCTAATCCTTCAACATCTTAATATTCTTCTTTTCATTTCTTATAAACTCAACTTTTTGAGCAGGAGAGAGAATCGCTTGTACTAAAGGTTTGTACTTATCTTGAATTTTATTATACTCATTCATATATTCCCCCTTCTCGGTTTCTTTGTTTTTTAGAGCAACTATCTCAGTTGCCTTTTTGAAAAACAATTGTTCAAATTTAGCTTTCTGATTTTTATTGAAAGTTAGATTTTTATGTTCGTATGTAACTATCTTAACGAGCGCATCCATTTCTTTGGCTTGTGCTCTATCCATTTGAGTATTCTGCGCTTGAATAAACAATCCGCTCATTATAAATGCTATGAACAATACAATCTTTCTCATTTTTATATCGATTTAAAATGTTTTAGGATTCAAAATTTTCCCCAAATTAAGGGTATTTTTTTAATTTATGGTATAACTTTCATCTATTAGACAGAAAATTAACCATTTACGTTGCTTTTTTTGGAAAAATAAATGCTTATTTTTCAGCTCTTGAGTTATTGAGCTCTTAAGCTGTTTAGGCTTTTAGGCTACACTTCAATAACTTCCCATATATCTTCTTAGGAACCATTCCAAACATAGTAATAACATGATCAGTCCAAATATCCATTTGAAGTTTATCACCGACTTGGTTTTTGTAGATTGATATACTATAGGTTTAATTTTTGAATTTGAGAGTATTTTATCGGTAATGCTCAAACTAGACCCGGTAGGTAATATTTCTCCACCATACTTTTGACTTAAAGCACGAAGCAAGTCATGCCTCGCTGTCAAATCATACAACTCCAATTGAATATTCTGCACAGAAAAAGATCCCTTTTGATCCATCGCTTCGCCACCATAATTAGTGCTTGCGGAAAATCTATATTTACCAGCTGGAAGCATCCCAATATTAAGTGTATAAAAATTATTTGACCTTGAATAGGTGTATTTAAATTCCTTTCCATCTTGATTTGTAATGGTCAAAAACACATCAGGATCGTTGATCATCTCGTAGTTGTCATTGTACAATTGTGCATCAAATGCAATCTGCTCATTCTCTTTGTACAAATTCTTTGAAGTACTTACTCTAAACTTTCGCTTATCTTCTTTCGTACTCAAAAATTGAATCGACTTATTTACCAACTCAGTTACAACATCATAATTATCATGCTGCAAATAATCAAACAGCCTCCATTTCCAAATTCCTTCTCCAACCCAAACTCCCGTCTTAAATCCATCCTTTTCCTTGAAACTTAATAGTGGATAATCAGTAGGTATTTTTTTAATGTTTTGTTTCAATAAAATATTCGAACCGCTAGGTGAAGTATATTGTCCAAAAGGAGCGATCAATGGTGGAAATGATTTCAATTTTCCACTCATTTCTTGATTTGTTGTAAAACTATTAAAAGTCGGAATTACGTCTGCCTGTATATCTTCAAGGCTCGTACTGTTACCCACGACCTTTATATTTTCCTGTACCTCATTCAAGGTTCTTAGCTGAGTTTGAGCTCCCACCACAAATAATCGTGGCGTCCTTTTCTTGTTAAGGGTAGCAATTTCAACAGTTATAGGAAACTTTTCAGATGGTAAATTGTGAAATACTACCAAATCATATTTTGACAAATTCAAATCCTGATCTTCAGGAAAATGAATATCAACTTCATAATTCTTATTGGTTGTAATCAATGATTTGAGTGCTGACAAATCTGGGTGTGGTGCATGAGCCAATAAAACTATCCTCTGCCTAGCATCCAATACTTCAATAAAAATATCCTTATAATTATTTGTCCTTGTAATCTCCCCATTTATTGGAGATAATGCAATTCTATATTTATTAAGTCCTACAGTATTCGCATCTAAAATCACCTCCTTTGTTGTAAAGTAATTCTCTTTATCGACTCGGATAGATTCAGATTTCAGTCTTTTTGTTGCACTACCATCTACTTTTGATACTGTCAATGTAGAGGTATTGCCCGCACTATTCTTGGCACTGATATCAACTTGAATAGAGAATTTGTCACCCAGATAAGCAATCTTGTTGTTAAAAACATTTTTGATTAAAACATCTTTTCGAATCGTTGTATCTCCTTGTGCGACTACATATAAAGGAGCCGTCAATTTCACATTGGAATAAAGAGGATTTTTTCCTTCATTGTAAATGCCATCAGAACTCAGGATGACAGCACCGAGATTTTGATCTCCAAAATTGTCATAAATGAATTCTAGTGATTCAGACAAATTTGTCACTTTACTCGTGAAGCTGTCCAAAGAACTATTTAAGACTTGATCTCCTATTACCAATCGTTTTACTTCATACTTTTCAGCCAATCCTGCTGCGATGGTGTTAATTTCTTCCTTTTTTTGGATAATTTCTTCCTCAGACAAATTAGCAACTATTGATTGAGAATTATCTTCTGCTATGACAACAATCGGTTGCTTAATATCTTCAGATATCGACTTTACCAAAGGTGTCAATAATAGAACAGCAATACTAGTCACCGCCAAAAATCGCAAGATTCCCATAACCCACCTGGACCATTTTGGAGAATCTTCAAATTTTTGATCATTATAGTACAATGCCCCAGCATAGATAAGTCCTAGCAAGACGCATAAGATAATGTACCAAGAAGGATATTGAAATGTTATTTCGTTAATCACTCACGTTTATTTTGGAATAAAGGCTTCATTCTAAAGGATGCAAATATGAACAATTTTTCTTCCTTTTCATCTTATAGAAAATATAAAAAACGACAGAATTGTTGAATTAATGTTGTCAAACCCCAAATAAGTTTTAATCGCTTCATCACTTAGTACGGAAATACTATATTTGTGCTGCTAAAAAAATAATCTTGAATTTAATATATCAAGACCATAGAATGGAGGATTGGAAGTTGGATTTTGAATGGTTGCGGGTTCGTCATTTGGTGAAGGATTCTATGAATAAAACAGAGTTGCCTGATTTGCAGTCAATCTTATACCTCATAGGGATTCAAGAACTAGGACGTTGGGATGGTGAGACGAATTTCTCCAAAGAAGAGAAGCAAGATCTTATGCACATTGCTGTATGTACACTTTTAGAAGAAGAAGGATACTACATCTTCGAAGGCCGTGATCAGGATGGATGGCCTCATTGGAAAGAATACAGTTCTTTTAAAATTGCTGGTTTAGAAGAACAAGAACGATTTTTAAAGGAAAAAGTAATAGAATATTTTCAAGCACTTGAACAACTTGAAAACGATTCGCATAAATAAATTGATACAAACAAAAATTAGATATAATATGAAAGTGAGAATTATAGCTTTTATACTAGGTATATGCTTTATTATGTCATGTAATTCAGATTCGAAGACATATGTTACCATTAAAACCGAATTTGGTGACATGAAAGTAGAATTGTATGATTTTACGCCAAAACACAAAGCAAGTTTTGTAAAGTTGGTCAAAGATGGATTTTATAAAGATCTACTTTTCCACAGAGTGATTCCTGGGTTTATGATACAGGGAGGTGACCCAAATTCTAGAGATGCAGGACCAGAAGTTAGTTTAGGCAGTGGCGGACCTGGTTATAAAATAGATGCTGAGATAGGAGCACCACACTTCAAAGGTACTTTGGCCGCTGCAAGGCAAGGGGACAATATGAATCCTGAAAGAAAATCTTCTGGGTCTCAATTTTATTTAGTTCAAGGTAAGGTGCAAAGTGATCAAGAATTAGATGGGTATGAGAAAAGGGGGAAATTTAACTACAATCAGGAGCAACGTAATAAATATAAAACGATCGGTGGAACACCTGCCCTAGACAATCAATATACTGTATTTGGTGAAGTAGTTGAAGGATTGGAAATAATAGATAAGATTGCAAATGTCAAAACAAATGAGGGTGATAGACCTTATGAAGACATAAAAATGAATATTGTAAAGTAAGCATTACCAATTACACAAAAATTAAAGACTAATGAAAAATTTTGGATATTGCTTAGCGGCACTTTCTTTCTTTTTATTAACATCATGTGCGAAGCCACTGGCTAAATTCACATTGCAAGATGAAGATAGAAAAGCGCCTTCGACAATAGTATTTCATAATAGCTCTGAAAAGGCTGAAAGTTATTTGTGGGATTTTGGTGATGGAAAAACATCAACAGAGGAATCTCCAGAACATAAGTATTTCTTATCAGGCAAATACATTGTCAAGCTTACTGCTAAAAAAGGAAAGAAAGAGAATGTTCTAGAAAAAGAACTGATCATAGATCCTCCTCAGGATTGCCTGATTGCTATGGAGACTACTCTTGGTAGTTTGACTATTCGATTATATGATGGAACACCTAAGCACAGGGACAATTTTATAAAATTAGCAGAATCAGGGTTCTATGATGGATTACTTTTTCATAGAATCATTGAAGGATTTATGATTCAAGGAGGAGATCCTAATTCTAAAGATGCTAGATCTGGGCAAAGACTAGGATCTGGAGGTCCTGGATATACCATTCCAGCAGAATTTAAAAGTGAATATGCACATGTGAAAGGTGCCCTCTCCGCAGCACGTCAGGGTGATAATGTCAACCCTAAGCGAAACTCATCTGGGTCTCAATTTTACATTGTACACGGTCAAAAGGCAAGTGAAGATGTACTGTCTAATATGGAGGCTAAAAAAGGTATAAAGTATTCTGATGAAATCAAATCTCAATATATGAACATTGGAGGCACACCTTTCCTTGATCAAGATTATACCGTTTTTGGTATCGTGGAAAAAGGAATGGATATTGTTGATATCATTGCAGGAACTAGTACTGATGCTACTGATAGACCAAAAGAAGATGTGAAAATATTGAAAGTAAGAGTTATAAAATAAACGATTTATTCTTTGGTTGGACTGAGCCTTTGGAGTAAATTGTAAACATATTAATCAAGAATTAAGCGATCGCTTCGGTGGCATACGAAAGAGATGAAAGAGATTTTAGGAATTGATGTCGGTGCAACCGGTATTAAAGGCGCTATAGTTGATATAGACAAAGGTGAACTTATTACAGAAAGGATAAAATATCCCACACCCAAGCCTGCAACACCTCAAGCAATGACTGAAGTGATGAAGCAACTCATTACTGATTTTAATTGGAAAGGCAAACCTATTGGAATGGGATTTCCAGCAATTGTCAAAGAAGGGGTTGCTCTGTCTGCAAGTAACATTGATGATTCATGGTTGAATTTCCCTATTGTAGGTTTTCTCAACAAAAAATTAAAATGCCCTGTGAATGTCATCAATGATGCTGATGCTGCAGGACTTGCTGAAAAACAATTTGGTGGTGGCAGTAAAAAAGATGGTTTGGTGATCCTCCTTACTTTGGGCACGGGAATAGGCTCAGCACTCTTTTATAATGGAGTCTTATTGCCAAACACTGAGCTTGGTCACCTAAAATGGGAAGATAGTATTACAGAAAAATATGCTTCAAATAGTGCCAGAGAATTAAAAGATCTGAATTATAAAACATGGGGCAACGAATTAAACAAAGTCCTCAATCATATCGAATTTATTCTTGCTCCTGATCACTTTATACTTGGTGGTGGGATCAGTAAAAAATTCCATAAGTATGCAGAATTCTTAAACACTGATGCTACCATTGAGCCCGCTCAAATGTTGAATAATGCAGGGATTGTAGGTGCGGCACTAGCTTTTACTTTGATGAAGTAATGTATAATATCTAAAGTTTTTTTTACCACAAGGATCGACAAGGTTTCACAAAGGGAAAACACAGTGGAACATTGTCATCCTGAGCGCAGTGGAAGGAAGAGAATGCCTGCCGGCCGGTAGGCGGGCTATTATTGCAGTAATTTCGACCGTAGTGGACATAGACGTCAACCTAATTTATTAATATATTATTTTTTCATATGTTTAAATCTTACATTTTCTGTACAGATTGTAAGTTAATAATGAAGTAAATACTTTCAAACTAGTATGGTCGCTCGCCGCGACTGGCTTTCATTTTCTGCTTGATCAGAAAACGAAACAAAAGAATCAAGCCGCTAAAAAGGCTATGCGGCGAATGCTGCTCCCGCCACCCACAGTTTAGCGGCATGGCTATACTCTTTTTTAAGTTGTGCTTTCAACTAAATAAACTACACATATTAGGCTTAAATAACTATTGAATAGACACTTATCCATAACAAAAACATATATATTAGATTATTAGGTTGACGCCTATGCGTAGTGGAGAAATCTAGCTCTTGATGTAATAAAATGGTGGATTTCTCCACTACGGTCGAAATTAAAGTAAAGGCATACTCCTTGATTCTTCGACTTCGATAAATCTTCGCTCAGAATGACAAGGAGCATATTTACGTCAGAAAGTGCAATTTGTGATGCACACTACAAATTCTTTCAGATTCTTTTTTGTTATGAAATCACTAATTTTACTTAATATTGAACTATTGAACCATTAATTGGTATTATATAATCGATGTTGATTTACGACAAAGTACAGGCCATATCGGTCATGAATAAATTAGGAGCGAAAGGTATTCCTTTTGTTTTTTTAATTGACTTTGAAATGAAGAAGATTATCATTTCAACCAAGCTTGAAAATGATGGTCAATTAAACTTTGAAATGAATGGTTTTTCAAATCATTTTTCCACATCCACAATTTGTCAGCCCTCATATTTCGAGACATATCCTATTGACAAGTCTAAATATACGGAGCAATTTCAAACTGTGAAAACAGAAATCCAGAGAGGAAATTCGTTTTTACTCAACTTGTCAAGTCCAACAAAAGTAGTTACAGATTTAACAATTCAAGATATTTATCATTCAACAGATGCCAAGTACAAAGTCTATTTGAAAGATGAGTTTGTATGTTTCTCACCAGAGATTTTTGTTCAAATAAAAAATGGTAGGATAGCATCTTTTCCAATGAAAGGAACGATTGATGCAAATGTTCAAAATGCTGAATCTATCATTCTTGAAGATCAGAAAGAATTGGCTGAACATTTTACGATTGTAGACCTCATTCGCAATGATCTTAGCAGAGTAGCTAAAAAAGTCAACGTGGATCGTTTTCGATATATTGATAGGATCACAACTTCAAAAAAGGACTTACTGCAAGTGAGTTCTGAGGTGTCTGGCATGTTGCCTGAAGATTACACTTCGACAATTGGCAGTATTCTTTTCAATTTGTTACCTGCAGGTAGTATTAGTGGTGCGCCAAAACTAAAAACACTTGAAATCATACAACAAGCAGAAGGTCAAGAACGAGGTTACTACACTGGCATATGTGGTCATTTTGATGGTAAGAATCTAGACTCTGGAGTTATGATCCGTTATATTGAAAAAGTAAACGATGAATTGTACTATCGAAGTGGTGGAGGTATAACTTCTATGAGTGAGATGGGGTTAGAATATCAGGAAATGCTTGATAAAGTATATCTTCCTATTTCTATCACAGCGGAATCTAAAGTGACAAAACAACATCTTACTAGCAATGGAAACTAAGTCTCTTCTCATAGAAACTATCCTGATCCAAAATGGAAGAGTTCGTAATATCAAATACCACAATCAACGATGCAATTCAAGTAGAAAAGCACTTTTCGGGTCAAAAAATAAGATAGATTTAAGGAAGGCAATTGATACTTCTAAAGCGGCTAGTGATAACGTAAAATGCAGAATTACTTATGGTGAAGAGATTACAAACGTAGAATATGAATCTTACACAATTCGTCCAATTCATAGTTTAGCATATGTTGAGGTTGGAGGTTTCGATTATTCTCACAAATATGCAGACAGGAAACAGCTAAAAAGATTCTTTGACAAACGAGGTGATAAGGATGATATTCTTATGACTAAAAATGGATTGCTCACCGACACCTATTATTCCAATGTTGCTTTGCTTAAAAATGGAAAATGGTATACTCCTAAATATCCATTACTAGAAGGTACAAGGAGAGCAAAATTGATCTTAGACAAAAGAATATTGCCTACCGAAATTTACATTGATCAAATCAATGAATACGAAGCTATAGCTATCTTTAATGCTATGATTCCTTTCAAAAGAATTGTGATACCTATCTATAAATAAGTACTTCCCTGTGTTTATTTTAGATTCTTTAGTGCAACAACACATTTGACATGTGTATCACAAATTGAACAAAATGTCAAACAGTCCGAGGAGAGGTCAGAGATCTTCATCTCGTTCACAGCATGTCGGAGGAGGCTATCCTTTAGATAGAAGTGCTCTTAGTAAGAGCACCTTGGAAAGGATGATAAAAGAAGCAATGAGTAAAGGCATACTTGTCGAAGATTTGGAAAAAGCTAAAAGGATAGTAACGTCTATTAATGATCCAAAGATCAAAACAAATCACTGGTAAGTGCTTGGCGTATTGCAGAATATTTTCCAAAAATAGTTCGTGTAAAGAAAGAAAGACATGGAAAAAAGCGATTTATTAGAAATAAAATTGTCTTGCACAATTCAATGATTGAACGAATGAAGGCAAGATTACCGTCCGAAAAACTTACCTGAAATGTAAGAGGGTATAGACTCAATTATAAAGAATTACAAAGAAGAACCATGGGTTCGATTATAATTCTTTTACAATTGAACCAAAAATCAAATTTTATAAAATACTTTTTTCAACCCAAAAATCTCTAGTACATACATACCTGAAACAAGGTCATTAATGTCAATCCTGTTCCCTTGTGATAGAATTCCATTCTTCAATTTCACTTCACCCAATACATTGTAGATTCTGAATGAGGAAGACTTATCAAAATCTCCTGAAACTGTGATTTGATTAAAAGCTGGATTAGGATAGATATTGATACTGCCCATGTCCCCAATATCTTCTACATCAGTAATATTATTAAAATAATCATCTAAATAATCTAGTCGATCTTCCAGCCAATTGAACATATAATTGAGATCTGAAATGGAATACTCATAATCCCATACTTCACTTTCTAGGGCATAAATATCATTGGCTAATAAAAACTGGTGTGCTTCATTGATCTTACTTTCAAGCTCATTATCACTTATGATCGAATTTCTTAGCTCATTCCATCTATCTGATATATTCTGGCGATATCCGTTTACATTAGTGTCTATTAATCTATTGAATAATCTATTCGACAATATATCTTCAGTATCAGTATCATTTGTGCCATTCCAAAGCAACCCCCAACTTCCATCCAGATCCCAAGGAGCTAAAAAGTATGGCTCATCCACATCATATCTGCAGAGGTAAATATTTTTCCCTCTATTGTCTAACATTCTTGTCAGGTTTAAGAATATGAAATAATCCATCAAATTATCAATGTCAAAACGATTGCTAATTTCTTGCTCAAAGTCTGCATCCGTGCTGTTGGCTACGAAATTGACCAATTCCGCTACATTCGACCAATCAATTACATCTGTAGGATATCTGTATTCGTATCCACTCCAAGTCATAGAATTATTATTTGGAGTTTCATCTGGGTTATTAAAAAATACAGCATCATCAGAGTCGTACCCTTTGTACAATTCTCCTTTGATTTGTGAATTAATATTTTTTTTGAGTTTCATCTGAAATCTATCTACTTGTTCTGACAGTAAATAAATCCCTTGATATTCATCATTAATGGTCACTTTAGTATACATGACATCCGCTCCAGATTTCGCCTTTGGTTCATCATTTTGGTAATACAATTGATTCATATCCAACCAGAGCTTATGAGCCATATAACTATTTATCCTCAAAGGTTCATTAAACATTGCATCCAAGACCCAATCATCGTCTTCCCTCAAATCTCCAAATTGAACATCTATAGTTTCTTCCCCAGAAGGGTCATTCCAAAATTCAATGTCATAAGTCTTTTTAGAAAACGATTGGGAAAATCCTCCTCTTATTTCAATACCTATATTACTCGAAATAATATTACCATCAAACCCTATATAAATAAAAGTACCTGGAACTTTAGGTTCGTCTAATATCGTCTCATCTGTATGAATGGATATGGTAGAAATTTGAGACATCAAATCAGACAAATTGGAGACAGTTAACCCCAAACTCAGAATGAAAAGATATGTCAATTTATATCTCATATATGTATACTTAGACCAGCTCTAATATTACTGTTTGTACTTTTGAAAGATCCAATTCGCAAAATATTGTCAGTCGATAGAAAGCCGATTACGGGACCTAAATGAAGAGATGTGTGTAAACCAATATTAGCAGGATTGCCACTCTTGATAGAATACATTGCACCTACTGACAAAAATTTATACAATTTTGCTGTGGCATTTAGCGCAAATACATTTGCTCTTCGATCTCCACTGCCATTACTTTGGAGCAAAGCTCCTACAGACCAAAGATCACTTATTTTAAATTTTCCACCAAGAAATATTTTTGATGGTAATGAAGTGCTGAAAACCTCATTCGTCTCAGTAAGATCAAGTAATGCTTCTATAGAATCAAGAATTACAAACTCATTATCTGACGTAATATATTCACTCACATCTATACCATCAAAAGTTTGTACTTTCTTAGATGTGTAAGTTTTAGGGTCTACATCCCAATCTATACTTCCTATATCTACAATACTCAATGATAGTTCTAGTCGATCTCCAAGCGAAACTGATGCACCGATATCAAAAGCCCATCCATTATTATTCTTCATAAAATTATCGAAACTGAAGTTCTCAACATTAAGACTGAAATTTTCAATATCTATATATTCAAACGCTCTCGATGAACTCAACTCAAAATCTGATTCTACAGTGAGTTGGTATATATCTTCTGAAGTGGTAAGATCGATAACGTGGTTTCCTGTTCTTACAGACTCAACACCGGATAGACGCTTCGCTCTAAATCCGATGCTTAAAGTTCCAAATGATTTCTGAAGTCCAAGATAGATTTCATTGTAATTGATATAGTCCAACTGCGGAGATAAATTCATTGTCTTTCCAATAAAAGCGCCATTGCCATTGGTGACAAATTCTGCCAAATCTTTTGTGTATTCCATCCAACCTTGAGCCTTCCAGGCATGTCCTATAGAAATCCTAATAAATGGAATTTTGATGGAGGCGTCAAAGGTATTCACACTCGTATACCCAAAAACATCATTCGTCTCATTCATCTTTGCTATTGCATCTGAAGCTGAGATTATAAGCCCTCCAGCAGGGTTTTTTGAAGTCAAATCCGAAAGACTAGGTCCATTGGTATTAAAGTCGACTCCTATTCCTGTAGCTAAACTGACATTATTTTTATTATTCAATGCTGGATTGAAATAACTCCTTTGATATATATCATCAATGAAGAAATAATGTAAATTTTGTCCATTTACAAGAGTGCTTATTCCTACAAATAAAAAAATACCTATAATTTTAATAAAACGCATTCTTAGCATCACTTTTTAAGCTTAAAGCTTAGTTAATAATTTAGCTCCGACTTTAAATTGGATGCCATAATCATTGTAAATCCATAGCGGTCCAGACGACGCTTGTTGAGTGTTTAGTTTTACATTTACAAGCACTTTCTTACCTTCTTTTAATTGGTCAAATCTACCTTCTTCAAAGTCTTCAAAAGACACAATTTCTTCTCCAGGCAATGCCTTTCCTGTAGCGGGATCTACTTGTGCTGCAGGAAGAACTAATCTTTCTTTAAATAATGAATCCAATAGATTATCATTTTCGTCAAAAAAATAACTTTGTAAGGTGAGATCAGCCGGAAAATCATTTACAATTACAATCTTGAATTCTGCACTTGTAACATCACCCAAATCATTCAAATCCAAATCGACAGTATCTTGCAAAATTAAATTATTCACAGTTCCTTCCAATGGTAATTCTACATCTACACTCACTAAAAAGTAACTGTCTTCATTCACAAATCCGATAATCGACTCGTCCATATCAGGATTCGCACCAGCATCTATATCATAAGTGACCTTTCTCACCTTTTCTTTAAATAACTCTACAATATTCGAATTCTCTTTAGTAAAGCTAAATTCAGTAATTTTTACAACTCCTTGTTCGTCAAGTTTTGGATAGGCAAAATCAACATTATTGTCAATAATATCACTTACCATATCTAATTCTTCTCCCGTGGTAGTCACAACCTGCATTTTATTAAAAATTGATCTTACTGGAAAACCAAAAGCATTTTCTACAAATACTTTAACTTTTGGATCTTCAAATGATAATCCTCCACTTACCCAATTATCCAAGACACCAATAGCAATAAAATCGCCGTTGATATCAAAAATTTCACTTCCAAAATAACCTTCAACATAGTCAAACACTACAACATCAAATATCATTGTTCCTTCTGTAAATTTCTGTCTGCTCCCATCCGAAAGTCTCGCGTCATAGATGATAGTAATTATATTCTCCTCGCTTATCAAGGTCCATCCTTCAACTGAAATTAATTCTGAAACAAAGTTTACTGGCAGCGAACCTTCGTAAGGGACTGTCACATTCGCCTCAAATATTTCTCCATCCTTGCTCAATTGTGGGATTGTGATTTTAACATCTACATCTTCTGCAAATTGCGATTCGAAAGTGACTTTCAAATTTGTCTTTCCAAAAATAGCTCTATCTACACGCTGATCGCTGGCAAATGGTACAGGCACTGTAAATGATGTGTCCAATAGCGGAAATCCAAAAAATGGCACTGCAGGGAATACTGCAGAAACATCTTGACGAACCACATCTCCATTGTATACCAATGTCACTCTGTTTTCTTCGTCTATCTTGACAGATACATTTTCAGGGCCATCTTCGCCTGTAAAATCACTTATTCTAAATTCCGTATTGATCAAAGGAACAGCCAGCTCTACATCTTCTTCAGTCCGCTCAATATTGTTCGCATCACTAAAGTCAGAACAAGATTGTATTACAATAATTGAAAGCAAAAATGCTACAATTGTAAATATTTTAATGTTTTGCATTTGATTTTAGATTAATCTAATGATTTAACGAATAAAAATACCGTTTGGTTGGCTAACTATCTGTCACAATATTAGAATCATATCTCACTGGCGACTATTCTAACCATTGTCAAGAAATTAAGTCAATTCAAATTCATCACCTTCAGCAGGAATTTCGATATCATTGAATCCTTTTTCCGTAAGGAATGATTTAAATTTTTCTTGTCTGTCTAATTCGCCATGAACTAAGAATATCTTCTTTACTGATTTCTGATTGTCTATAAAATCATACATTTCATTTCTATCTCCATGAGCTGAAAATGAATCCATAACCTTTATTTCAGCCCTTACCACCTTGTGCTCTCTGAATAGTTTTATACTTTCGATTCCATTTTTCAACATTCCTCCTGGCGTATTTGGAGAACAATACCCAACGATCAGAAAAGTGTTTTTCGGGTTTTCAATATTATTAAACAAATGATGCTTTACTCTACCTGCATTCATCATCCCAGAAGAACTGATAATAATACATGGCTCTGCACTATCATTGAGGGCCTTTGAATCTGCCACATCTCTGATATAATTCAGATTATTGAATCCAAATGGGTTATCATCTATCAGTAGATACTCATTCAGTTCATTATCAAAACACTCAGGATGCTGTCCAAAAATCATGGTAGCATTTACCGCAAGTGGACTATCCACATAGACAGGTATTTTAGGAAGTAACCCAGCCGTTTCCAATTTATCTAGCATATAGACTATTTCTTGTGTCCGTCCTATACTAAAAGCAGGTATAATCAATTTACCCTTTTTATCTATACAAGTCTCTTTTACAATATCTAAAAATTCCTCCGATTGCTCAGGAGGTAATTGATGGTCTTTGTCCCCATAAGTAGACTCACATATCAAATATTCTACTTCTGGCATCTGTCTAGGGTTCCTTAATATTGGCCGATTCGGTCTTCCTATATCTCCTGTAAATCCAAAAATGCGCTCTTCTCCATTTTCAACAATTTTAAGTGTCACACTTGAACTTCCCAATATATGCCCAGCATCCTTGAACATCACAGAAACCTTCTCATTGATATAGTGCCATCGATTATAATTGTAACCAATGAATAGATCCATAGTCGGAGCTATAATATCACTTTTATATAAAGGTGTTCTTAGTTTCTTTAGATCCTTTCTACGCTTTTTTAGGATTCTTTTGTTGTGCCATTCTACATCTCTTTCTTGAATTTTGGCACTATCCAATAACATGATAGAACAAAGACTCCTAGTAGCATGAGTGCAATGTATATCCCCGGTAAATCCATCATTGACCAGTTTGGGAACTCTGCCCGTATGATCTATATGTGCATGAGATAAAATCAGGCAGTCAATTTCTGCGGGATCGAAATGCCAGGTATTGTTATAATCCCAAATATGTCTTCCCTTACCTTGAAAAAGTCCACAGTCTAATAATATCTTATACCCATCATCGAGGGTGATCAAATGGCTACTTCCAGTTACAAACTGCGCAGCTCCACAAAACTTAACTTTCATCTACCATTTATTTATTGGAGAGCAAGATAATAATAATTGAATGGTATAATTATCTCAAATTGTAAATGACCTTACAGAGGCATAAAATTAGGATGGTTTGTAATTTTTACTTTAATCCAATATAAATAGACTAAATTCGAATCGAATCAAGATAAATTATAATGAGAATCCTTTTTTTTCTTTTTTTTGTCACATTTATTTCTTGCAATAAAGAAGTTTCCCCAGTTACAATTAATGCTGATATTTCGAATATCGATGTAGAAGAAGTTACTCTTTCAGGGTTTGACTACAATAAGAAATTACCTGTTAAAACTTCAAAAGTTTCAGATACCTTACATATATCAAAAGCTGGAATATACACTTTAAGCTTTGGAAGAAACAGCAGCAACATATATCTTTCACCAGGAGATCAGGTTACTATCAATGCAGATGCAACAGATTTTGCAAACACAGTAAAAGTTGAAAGTCCGCATGTGGCTATTCAAGATTATATTTCCCAAAAGAATAAACTCAAGAAAGCTTTTTTTGGCAGAAGTAATTTTAAATTAGAACCGCAGGAATATATAGCGCAAATTACAAAAGGAAAAGACAGTCTCACCTCGCTACTTTCGAAGCTTAAAGTTCCAATTTCGTTTGCTGCTTTCGAATCTAAGAATTTAGATTATGACAATGCGAAGTATCGTTTTATTTATCCTGACTATGCAGATAAAAAAGTAGAAGATTTATCAGCTGATTTCCAAGATCCACTAAAAGATATAAACCTTCAAGATGAACACGAATATCTAGCATCTTCAGAATACAAAAGTTTAGTATCTAATCATTTTAGTATGAAAATATATAAGGATACTACTGACACGTACGAAGAAGTCTTTAAAAAACATATCGTTGCTCTACCAAGTGGAAATATTAAAAATCAACTATTATATAGCGACATGAGATATATGATGGGACCTAATGAAAATTTAGAATCGTTTTTTAGTTTTTTTAAAGAAAACTCAACTAACGCCGAACAATTACAAAAAATAGAAGAGCAATATATTGACCTACAAAAACTAAAAAAAGGAGAACTGTCTCCTAAATTCAACTATAAAAACTTTGCAGGTGGGAATACAAGTTTAGACGATTTAGCGGGTAAATATGTCTATGTAGATGTATGGGCTACATGGTGTGGACCTTGTAAAGCTGAAATCCCTCATCTTAAAGAAATAGAAAAGAACTACCATGATAAAAACATTGAATTTGTAAGTATCTCAGTGGATAAAATAGATGATGAAGATAAGTGGCGCAAAATGATAGAAGATAAAGACCTAGGCGGTAGTCAGTTATTTTCTGATAATTCTTGGGACTCAAAGTTTGTAAAAGATTACAGAATCAATGGAATTCCAAGGTTTATATTAATTGATCCAGAAGGCAATATTATAAGTGCTGATGCACCTAGACCATCCGAGGATAAGTTGATTGAAAAATTTGATGAGCTTTCTATATAAAAGTAGGTTGTAAAAACATGAAATAGTCTCCTCATAGTGACATCCTGAATAGTGACAAAGTCAAAGAATGATTTCAACTACTCTTGGAAAGTTGTCCAATCTCCTACATACATTGTATACGTCCCTTTTGTATAGATATTCTGATTTTACAAATATATTACCTCACAACTTCATCACCTTCTGTACACTTATGCCTTCATCAGATACCACTCTCACCACATACATCCCTGATGGCAATCCAGCTAAATCCGAGGTATGCTCCATCACAGAAAGCACCGCCTTCCGTACCATGACCCCATCCATCCCATACACCGCGATACTCCTCAAAGGTGCCGCAGACTTCACATTCAATTCATCCAAAACTGGATTGGGAAATACTGATATAGTATTGTCAATCTCCTCTTCATAGACTGCCGTAGGTGGTCCATTCAAGTAGATGGTATCACTACAATCTCCATTGTAGCAGCCATCTAAATCTATAGACATAACCGCAAAGTCCTGTGTGCCTCCAATATCGAAATCGCTCCAAACATATCCTGCTAATATAATATCTGTCTCCGTTTCCACTAATGAATTGAAATATATTCTATGGTGAATATTTGGGTCTGAAATCACACGCTCCCAGATTAAATTACGATCTATATCCCATTTTTGGATTAGGAAATTAATATATGGAAAATCTTCATCGGGCTGAGGATAAGATATTGAAGCCGCAATATAATATTCATCTTCATTTCTTGATTCATATGATCTATTTCCTAGCACTCCGATCGCTATAAGCGAATTCCCTATAACTACCTGTGGATATTTATCTATTGCAATTTCTTCCCAATCTGAATTGTAATAAATATTTGAAGCATGAATAATATCTTCATTGAATGGATTTCTCCAAAGTACATTTCTTACTATTGTATTATTAGATAAAACAGTACAATCATAGCTGACACTATTCGTAGCTTGATAACATATATTTTGTTTCTCTCGAATAATCTCTAGCGAATCAGCTGAAATCTCATAGAATATCACTGCATTAGAATTATCTATATCCACATGTTCAAATGCGCAAATACCTTCTTCATCTATGTATGGCTGGGTCACAAAGAGATTGCCATTTTGCAATTGAGTTAACGTAAGTACTTTCCCTCTATAATGATAAGGAAGTCGGACAAAATCTAGTACATTTCCATTATAGTCTATTTTATAAATAGCCGCTCGTCTAGATTCATTTTCAAAATTTTCATCTACAACCAAATAAATATAATCATCTAAATATAATACATCCACGGGCCATGTTAATTCCAAGCTATTATCTCTAGTCACTAAATTATCAAGAAGTAGATTCCCTTCTAGATCGTACAT
>Ga0256847_1000348_pt1 | contig 30144 bp, 30 predicted proteins | sample TeddybearmetaG_FD_189099 | JGI IMG/M metagenome (GOLD analysis project Ga0256847, IMG submission 189099) | Hydrothermal vent microbial communities from East Pacific Rise, Pacific Ocean - Teddybear | ecosystem: Environmental > Aquatic > Marine > Hydrothermal vents | place: Pacific Ocean: East...
TCGAGAACGTATTCATTCAGCTAATGATTATTTATCGCCAGTTGATTACGAATTACAACAAATAACAGCTTAAATAGTTGTCTGGAAAAGTGTTGACACATCAAAATTGCACGGTGTTGATTATAAAAACATTGCGGATAAGTTAATTAAAGACGAAAATTTCGCTGTTTGCGACCTTAATAGTGATGTAAGTGCTATAGCTGATTTAATTTATAATTCAGATGTAATTCTTATGTTAGATGTATTGGAGCATTTGTATTTTCCTGAAGAGTTTCTTTTAAAGATAAAAAAAATAAAGAGTAAGGAGTCTACACTCATTTTGAGTATGCCTAATTCCTCATCTGTAAGAATGTTGTTTTCGTGGTTAAGAAATGATTTTCCTCGTGAAGATATTGGTTTTTTTGATCGTACCCACAGGTCGTGGTTTTCATTGAAAAGCATAAGTAATTTTTCTATTGAGCATTACGAAGTTATTGATGAAGGCTATATATACTCTAATAAGTTTTTGTATAGATTAATCCAGTTTATTTATCCATCCAGATTTACATCTCAATTATATGTGGTGCTAAAGTAACTGGATTCTTGAGTCTTTGGACAGTGATATTCAAAAAGTTATTAAAAATTGACTTGGCAAGTATAAAGCTTATCTTACCGTTCAAGAAGTATCAAAAAAGGGTTAAACCCTGTTATATACGGCGTTTAGTCAGTTGACGATTGAATTTAAAGATAGCTTAATAGACAATTTTAAATCTTGCCAGCTATACAGAATTATTTATAGGGTCATTGTGGATGAACATTAACAGCGGTTAAGCCTTTTGGTCCAGACTCAATCTCAAATTCTACGGTCTGACCTGCAGTCAATTTTTTAAATCCGTCACCCATGACGACGGAATAATGTACGAAAACATCTTCGTCACCTTCAGTTGGCTCAATAAAACCAAAACCTTTAGTGTTGTTAAACCATTTTACAATACCTGTGGCCATAAGAATACTCCTAACTATGAAACTCTGGTTACCCTGAGGGGTGTTTTCAAAATCTAAAATATATGAGTTACTGGTTTTACGTCTCTACAGCAACTAATTGATTGGATATTATTGTACTGCTATTTATTAAGTAATGCTATCAGCAGTTCTAGTTTTTTAGTTCAGCCTTTATCCTAGAAAAATCAGTTGACCGTTGAACATTTACTAAAGCGGTTGAAAATCGTGGGTAGTCAAATTTACTGTGACTCATCCACTTGGTGAGAGAAAGCCACAAATTCCATGTCCAACCGATTTTTCTAGGTTTATTCGTTGGTAAAATTATAATGTTTCTATCTTGAAAACTATTCTGCTATTCCCCATGTTAGGGTTAACTAATTATATTTATTTTAGGGGTACGCAATATGCGAATGGATAAATTAACAAGCAAGTTTCAACAAGCATTGGCTGAGGCACAAAGTCTGGCTTTAGGTAAAGACCAGCAATTTATAGAGCCAGCACATGTAATGCTTGCGCTACTGGATCAGGAAGGTGGAAGTATCAAGCCGTTGTTGATTCAAATTGCTGTGAACGTTATTGCCATGAGAACAGAAATTGTTCAAGAGATTGATAAACTTGCTACTGTCTCAGGTACAGGTGGGGATGTTCAATTATCTAATGAATTATCACGGATGTTAAATTTAACAGATAAATTTGCTCAGCAACGCCAGGATAATTTTATTTCCAGTGAGTTGTTTTTATTAGCGGCTTGTGAAGCTAAAGGTGCGTTACAAGCGTTGCTGAAAAAATATGGTGTTAATAAGCAGGGAGTAACACAAGCGATTGAAAATATGCGAGGAGGACAGTCTGTTGATGATGCTAATGCAGAAGATCAACGACAGGCTTTACAGAAATATACCACTAATCTGACTGAAAGAGCTGAGCAAGGTAAGCTGGATCCAGTAATTGGTAGGGATGATGAAATTCGACGCACTATTCAGGTCTTACAACGTAGAACCAAGAATAATCCGGTGCTGATTGGTGAGCCTGGGGTGGGTAAAACCGCAATTGTGGAAGGTTTGGCGCAACGTATAGTTAACGGTGAAGTACCCGAAGGAATTAAAGGTAAACAGCTACTGTCTCTGGATATGGCGGCATTAATTGCAGGTGCGAAATTTCGTGGTGAATTTGAAGAACGGTTAAAAGCCGTTTTGAATGATGTAGCCAAGCAGGAAGGGCAAATCATTCTTTTTATCGACGAATTACATACCATGGTTGGAGCCGGTAAAGCAGAAGGTGCAATGGATGCTGGCAATATGTTAAAACCAGCACTGGCGAGAGGTGAATTGCATTGTGTAGGTGCGACAACTCTGGATGAATACCGTAAGTATATAGAAAAAGATGCGGCTTTAGAACGTCGATTTCAAAAAATACAGGTCAATGAGCCGACAGTTGAAGATACCGTTGCCATACTACGTGGTTTAAAAGAACGTTACGAAGTACATCATGGTGTTGATATTACTGATCCGGCAATTGTTGCTGCAGCATCATTATCACATCGTTATATCTCAGACAGACAGTTGCCGGATAAAGCGATTGATTTGATTGATGAGGCTGGCAGTCGAATTCGTATGGAAATGGATTCCAAGCCTGAAGTGATGGACAAGCTGGACAGGCGTTTGATTCAATTAAAAATTGAACGCGAGGCAATGAAAAAAGATTCCGATAAAGCCTCGCAGAAAAGACTTAAAACATTGGAAACAGAAATTTCAGAACTGGAAAAAGAATATTCTGATCTGGAAGAAATATGGAAAGCGGAAAAAGCTGCTTTGCAAGGCTCGGCTTCAATTAAAGAACAATTAGAACAGGCAAGATTTAAGCTGGAAACAGCTAGCCGTTCTAATGACTTGGCACTGATGTCAGAATTACAGTATGGAGAAATTCCAAAGCTGGAAAAAGAACTGGATCTGGCTTCACAGGCAGAAATGCAGGATATGACTTTGTTACGAAATAAAGTCACTGATGAAGAAATCGCCGAAGTGGTTTCTAAATGGACAGGAATTCCAGTTGCTAAAATGATGGAAGGTGAAAGAGACAAACTATTAAGAATGGAATCTGAACTGGGTCAAAGAGTTATTGGACAGCAAGAAGCATTAAAGGCAGTGAGTAATGCCATTCGCCGTTCAAGAGCCGGGCTATCAGATCCAAACCGCCCTAATGGTTCTTTTTTGTTTCTAGGTCCAACAGGTGTTGGTAAAACAGAGTTGTGTAAGGCATTGGCTGCATTTTTGTTTGATACAGAAGAAGCCATGGTACGTATAGATATGTCTGAGTTTATGGAAAAACACTCAGTAGCCAGGTTGATTGGTGCACCTCCAGGCTATGTAGGTTATGAAGAAGGAGGTTATCTGACTGAGGCTGTGCGCAGAAAGCCTTATTCCGTAATTTTAATGGATGAGATAGAAAAAGCGCATCCTGATGTTTTTAATGTATTGTTGCAAGTGTTAGATGATGGCCGTTTAACTGATGGACAAGGAAGAACAGTTGATTTCAGAAATACGGTGATAGTGATGACTTCAAATCTAGGGTCTGATCGAATTCAGGAATTGGCTGGAGATGAGAATTATGAAGAGATGAAAGCAGCGGTCATGGAGATTGTTGGTTTGCAATTTCGACCAGAGTTTATCAATAGAATTGATGAGTCGGTAGTATTTCATCCATTAGAGAAAGAGCAAATCAGGTTAATTGCAACGATTCAGATTGAATATTTGAAACGTCGCTTACAGGAAAAAGAAATTGGCCTTGAAATAACTGAGCAGGCGCTAGATTTAATAGGCGAAGCAGGGTTTGATCCGGTTTATGGGGCTAGACCACTTAAAAGAGCTATTCAAAACCAACTGGAAAATCCATTGGCTAATGAAATTTTGGCAAGTAATTTTGTAGCGGGTGACAATATAAAAATAGATGTGCAAGATGGAAAATTAACATTTTATAAATAAAAATTAACTTTTGTTTTGTTAATATAAAAGGCGTAACCAAGGCTAGGTTATGTCTTTTTTATTGTGAATCATGTGTCGAGGAGAATGTAAATAAACTTTATAAATTAATATGGCAATTTACAAAGCAGGTCAAAATTTAATTGGGTTGTCATTTCGACCAGCGGGAGAAATCTTGTTACTCAAGTTGTGTTTAGGTAACTTTATTTCGTCAGACCACCTTATACTCAAGATTCTTCCCGTTGGTCAGAGTGACAGCGTTTGTAAAGCTAATCTACAAACGTCAAAATCGAGAGTAACCGGTGATAGGTTAACAGTCATTTAAATTAATTAACTTAGGAATGTGCACGAAATAACTTGAGCAACTAGCTTATCTTTTTGCCCATCCTCTGCGTTGCACAAACAATCACATAGCCTGCTATGCTCATGTTTGTGCGCCTTGATGATGAACAAAAATCTTTCGCTATTTGCTCAAGTTATTTCGTGCCCATTCCTTAATGAACAGGTAAATCATCCCTGATTGTTTTAAACAACGCTTTAATCAGCTGTGCGCCACCATCGACAGCACCGTCAAAATCATCCTCACCATCATCTAACAAATCGTTATTTTCTTGATCAACCAACTCTACACTGACCTCCGTATCACTGTCACGCCATGCCACATGTATTTTATAGGCAGCTTCTTCATAATTATCTTCAAAAAAGAAGAATGTTAAGTTATCAAACAACCCCGATGTACCCGAAGTTTGCGCATCTGGATCAAACAGTACATAAAAAACACCTAATTCTCTGTTTTTATCACTTATTTCAATCTCTCTCAGTTTTAAAGCCTGCTCAACAATATTCCATGATCGATCAAATAATTTTTTGATTTTAATAATTGGCTTTTCTGTTGAACCTGCTAAAAAAATGTCATTACTTAATCCAGATTCAACTTTCTCTTGCTTTTCTTCAACTATCGCTTTCGGTTTCTCGACAATTTTCATCCTCGGCGGCATCTCAAGGTCACTGTTATCCTGATATCGCGTACTTTTGATATCAGAACAAGAAACTATCAGCAACGAGACTAAGAACCAACACCCGATATTGTTTAATTTCATATTAATTACAGTAAAAACGTCGATGATCTAAAACAGGGAACGAAGCACGGACTTTTTCCAATCGCTCTATATCAATTTCTGCGCTAACAAACCCTGAACCGGTTTTATAACAGTCCAGAACACCACCCCACGGATCAATAATCATACTATGTCCAAATGTTTTGCGACCATTTAAGTGAAACCCTCCTTGATTGGGCGCAATCACATAACATAAGTTTTCTATCGCTCGGGCACGCAACAATACTTCCCAGTGTGCTGCGCCTGTTTCAGCGGTAAAAGCAGATGGCACGACCACTATTTCCATACCTTGTTCTAACATTTTACGAAAAAATTCGGGGAAACGTAAATCGTAACAAACAGCGATACCCAACTTTCCAAAGGGTGTCTCTATTACCAAAGGCTCATTACCATTTTCTATTGAATCAGATTCTCTATACTCATCATCTGTGTCCGGTACGCTGACATCAAATAGATGAACTTTATCATAACGCGCAACTCTTTCTCCTTTGTCGTTATAAACTAGACAGGCTGCCCTGACTTTATTGTCTGAATTAGCGACCAGAGGTACAGTTCCAGCAACAATCCAGACTGCATATTTTTTTGCAGTTTCAGACAAAAACGTCTGAATAATACCTTTGCCATCATGCTCCCGAACTTTAACTTTATCAAGTTCATGCACGCCCATTAAGGCAAAGTTTTCAGGCAAAGCAACCAGCTTTACTCCATCTTTCGCGGCCTCAGCAATTAATTTTTCTGTTTCTAATAAGTTTGAAGCTACATTTGGACTGGATGCCATTTGTATGGCAGCACATTTACTCATACTTTATCTCTTTTTCTTTCTCATTAGTTATTCTATTAAGGGTTTCATCCAGGAAAAATCAGTTAATCCCATCCATGTTTTTTTCAAAATGCCATCCTGCTCATGCATTGGTGTGACCTCAATATTGTCCCACTTACCCGTTACTGTATATTTGGAACCAAAGAAATATCCTTCTGTATAATCACTGGTAAGAACCTGAGTGATTGTTCCTGCAATACTACTGACAATTGTACCAGCTATAGGCACTGCTCCCGAACTTTTCGGCACTACTACCACCATATTATCAAGGGTTTTTGCAATCAAATCAGCTTCACCACTGATGGCTATTCTTGCAGGCACTCCATCGACTACCAAATCTTCAGTTCTGGCCTTTCCTTTATCCATTTTAAAATGTCCGGTAATACTATTAAAGCTGAGCCCTTGCTTATATATATCTCCAAAATCAAAAGTCAATCGCTTAATCCATTGTTCCATTGCAAGCAGCCCCAGAATTCGACCAAACCCGGGTTCTATACTGGAGATACGTCCATCTTCAAAGTCTATATCCACTTCAGCATCTATATTTTGCAACGAAAACTGATAAGGTGCTCCAGGCCAAATGCCACTAAACTGAACTTTTCCACGACTCTCTTTTAAGTCATTTACAAAACCAAATGTTGATACAAATTCACCAATATCATCAGCAAGTAGACTCCCCGAAATTTTGGTTACAACCCCAATCTCTTGAGCATTTACATTTTTTATCCAGTCAGCAGTAAGTGCAATACTGTGAACATCTGATGTCACATTGATATGTTTAAACCGAACACCATTTTCTAAACGTTCTGTTTCTATTTCAAGCTCTCCCAAATTAACACCTTTCCACAATAACTGGTCACTTGATACATGAATAAGCGGTATATCTTCAGTACCAATATCATCTACTTGTATATCAGCTGACATTAATTGCGAAAGCTTCAAATATGCCATATCCAGCTTAATTTCGTTTGTTCCAGTGAAAGTTAATGGTATAGAAAATTTTCCCTTCGCGGCTAAACAAGATAAATTCCCTTGCCATTGTTGATCAAAGCGTTGCATAGCCATTTCAAAAACACCGTAATTTTTATTGTTCCAGTGTAATTGTTTGGTATTTATACTCATTTCATTCACTCTAATTTCAGACGATTGCTCTTCATTAGATCCCTGCTTAATAATGTCCAACCATTCAGAAACATCAAAAAAATCTTGTTCAACTTGTATGTTAATACCCTTTTTTACCCGAGAAAAGGCTTTACCATTGCCATAAACTATATGCGCAGAATATATTCCACTTTGTTCTTTGTCTATATTTATCGCTGCTTTCAAACTGTCATCGTAATTTAATGAAATCGGCAATAATTTCTTCTCATTCAATGCCAGAGTTACAGACAAGGGTCTTTTTTGTTCAGTTGATTTGCTTAATGAACCGGGCAAATCCATTGCTACATTCAAGAGATTGCTGTTAATGCTGAGCTCTGCTGATTGATTGTCAGCAACGGGTAAATCCAGCGTCACATCATATGCCATTAAGCCTGTGATCCGCTGCTTTATAAACTCGTTATCTAAAAAGCCAAATTGTGTCTTTAACTGTAAAATATCTGTCTTACCCATAAAATTAATAGCTGTATTATATTCCCCACCCTCCACTTTTATATCTACTGGATAACCTAATGATTTGGCTTTTATATTGTCGCCAGACAAACTGTTTTCGGTGAATCTTAAATCACCTGTTAAATGAGTAACATTCAAATCGACCGAGTTAACTTTCAAGGAAGCATCTTTAAAATAGGCAATACCAAGCACTTTTGATATTGCAGTTTCAAGTAATGGAATTTTTAAATCCAGCTTAACCTGAGTTAAACCAAAGGGTGTAATGGCATCAAGTGTATTATCAGCCAATTCATGCAAAGGTGTTTGCTGTAAATATTTCAAGCCATCAGCAATACGCCCATTTACCTGCCCGAGCACTGATAAATAGTTACTTGTTTCAAAGGAAGGGATTTCAACCAATGCATGCTTGACTATCAGATTATTTGCTTCAGCATGGGATACATCAATAGTGACACCGTTTTTATAAAACAGTACTTCGGTTGCTACTTTACTTAAATTTGGCCAATCCGGATTAAATTGCAATTCAACATCACTCATGTCAAACAACACTTTAAATACCCCTTGACCACCCTCATAAGGAAATTTATCCAACTCTCCATATACCAATACATTGCCTTGCTTTATTTTTCCCGATATAAATGCATTGTCCAGCCAATTAACCAGATCTTTGTCCATAATAGAAACAGGATAATATTCAGGCACACGACTCACATCCTGTAGATTTCCAAAAGCAGTCTGTAAATCCATAAAAACTGGTGTTTCATCTTTTGGAATAATTAAAGATACTCGAGTTTCAGTATGGAAATCCTTGGTATCAAAAACCAACCCGTTTGAACCTATCTGCCATTTATCAGACATTTGCTGCCATTCCAGCATGCCTATCAATCTATCAACCGAAAATGGATGTCTAAATAACTCAGGAAAAAATAAAGTCCCATTTATAGTATTTAAGGCAATGACTCCTTTTTCATTTGTTCCCTTAATACTACCGCTCAAATTTGTCAGTTCTGGTATATCAGAGTATGCATTGATAAACAGATTCTCAAACACCCCATGTACTGCATATTGAGTATTTTGAGTATCTGCATAAATCGAAACCTCTTTTAGCATGCCTTTTAAATTCAATTTTGAAATCAATGCATACTTTTCCTGATCTAAAGGCACAAAAAACGCGAACAACTCTGTCAATTCCTGTAAATCCAATTGAGTAATTGATCCAGCCACGCGAGAAAATTCTTTATCAGCAGAAAGACTAAATTCTGCTGTAGGCCAGATATTGTTTTCTGTCTGCAGATCAAAACCTGATACTCCGAGTTGCCAACCAGCTTCCATGCTAGCCCCGTTAAATGTTGTTTTAAGAGAACCTATTTTAAATGTTTTTTGCTTTTCCCCCTCTTTTTGAAGAACAATATCTTTTGCTTGTATGCTACCCGTCAGGCTTGATAGCTTTGAATTTTTAAACTTACTCCATGTTTTAAAACTCCCTTCTCCAGCATATATTTTTATTCCCAGAGGCAGTTCGCCCGTCAATAATTCAGCCAGATGAATATTGCTTCCTTCGATATAGACTGTGCCATCAATCGCATCTGCTTCAAAAACATTGCCTCGAATAGACATGGAAACTCGCAAGCTACTCCCAATCTGTTTAGGTAATTGACTAATTAAATGAACTTCATGGCTTTGGGTATCAAATTCATTTTTTATTAGCAAGTCAACATCATTAAATTGAAGTGGCGCGCCATTGCGTTGTTCATCTAACCAGGTAATATCACTTTTTAATACTTCATACCTGCCACCTTTTAACATCCAGAGAGGCTGCTCAGAATCACCTGTGTTTAGGCCAACAATAGATAAACTCCCATCTTTCTTACGCACAATGGAAAGTTTAGCGCCAACTAGCGTAAGCCAACTGGAAGGTAAAACCTGACGGGTAAGCAATAATTGCATCAGATCAATACCTAGACGCACTTCTTTTAACTGAATTGATGGCTCAACATCCCCTTTTTCAGCCAGCACCCGAATATCTTTTAAAATAATCTCAGGGCTTAAACCGCGCATGTTTGCCCTCAACTTACCAATTTCAATAGGTATGGTGGTAAGCTCACGAATTTTGTTTTCCAAGACTGCTTTATAGTCTTCTACGCCCAGTAAAAAAAGCCTCACCAATGTAAGGCTTACTGCCAGAAACAATAACAGCCCTAATAAAAAATGTCGCGTTGCACGCTTTATGTGGTGAATCACAATAACTAAGGGCCTTAATGTTTTATCAAATTACAATAACACCACATCATACTGCTCCTGATTATATTCGGCTTCCGGTCTAAACTTGATTCGCACATCTAAAAACAGTTCCAACTCCGCCAACATGTCCGCCTCTTCATCCAGCAGCATTTCTACCACTTCATTTGAGGCAAGTACAAGTAACTCTTGCACGTTGTATTGTCTGACTTCCCGAATAATTTCTCTGAATATTTCCAGGCACATTGATTCAGCAGTTTTTAATACACCCCGGCCTTCACATGCACAACAAGGTTCACAAAGTATATGTTCCAGACTTTCACGGGTTCTCTTACGAGTCATTTCCACCAGACCCAAAGCAGACACTTCTGTTATCTTGTTTTTTGCATGATCTTTATCTAAATTACGCTGTAAAGCATCTAAAACCTGACTTTTGTGCTCTTCACTCTGCATATCAATGAAATCAATAATAATGATTCCACCTAAATTACGTAACCTGAGCTGCCGGGATATGGTTTGAGCCGCTTCCAGATTGGTTTTGAAAATAGTTTCTTCTAAATTGCGCCCCCCCACATAACCACCGGTATTAACATCCACTGTTGTCATTGCTTCTGTTTGATCAAATACCAAATGTCCACCAGACTTTAACCTTACATTGCGATCTAAAGCTCGCGTAATTTCATCCTCAACATTATAGATATCAAAAACCGGACATTCTCCAGTGTAATGCTCAATGACTGAGACAATTTCGGGTACAAAAATTTTGGCAAACTCGACTAATTTCTGATGTGTTTCACGCGAATCCACTCTTATTCTCTCAATACCCTCTTTATACAAATCACGTAATGTCCGGATGCTTAAAGACAAATCCTCATGAATTAAAGTTTTAGCATCTGCTAGCGTTATTTTTTCGGAAATAGCCTCCCAAAGCTTAGTAAGAAAAGTCATATCAGAAAATAACACCGGCTCTTCTATACATTCAGCCGCTGTCCTGGCTATAAATCCACCGCATTCATTTTTTTTCTGAAATTGCTCAATACAGGCTCTTAAGCGATTACGCTCTTTGTCACATTCTATTCTTTGGGAAACGCCGGAGTTATTAGAAAAAGGCATATATACCTGAAACCGGGAGGGAATAGATATTTCTGTTGTTAATCTCGCTCCTTTTGTTCCTAGAGGATCTTTGGTAACCTGAACAACAATTGATTGCCCCTGGCGCAAATAATGTTCAATATTTTCTGACCCCTTATTCTCCAATTCTTTATTACTAAAATCCGAAAGATGAAGGAATGCCGCTCTTTCCAGCCCTATATCAACAAAAGCGGCTTGCATACCTGGCAGCACACGGCAAACTTCCCCTTTGTATATATTACCCACAAGACCTTTTTGTTTATCCCTCTCAATAATAAGTTCCTGCAACACACCGTTTTCAATAACCGCCACACGTGTTTCAGGAGGAGTAACATTAATTAAAATTTCTTCACTCATGTGATAACTTTTATTCCCTGCTTGGATAATAATTCTGCTGTTTCAAATAAAGGCAAACCAACAACCCCAGAGAAACTTCCGTTAATAGACTCTACAAAAACACTTGCCAGCCCTTGTATAGCATAAGCACCTGCTTTACCTAAGGGCTCACCCGTTTCCCAATAAGCTTGAATTTCCTGAGGTTGAATGGTTCTAAACTTTACTTCTGTTATGCTCAGCGCCTGAAAATGTCTGGTCTCTTCATTAATACCACGACATCTTAATGAGACAGCACTATATACACTATGCCATTTCCCCGATAATTTATTTAGCATAGCATGTGCATGTTCTTTGTTTTCCGGTTTACCTAGGATGCACCCTTCAATAACGACACTGGTATCAGCAGCCAAAACGGGCAAAGGGCTATTCAATGTCAGCATACAAACCGCTGCCTTTTCTGCCGCCACTCGGAATACATAATCCTGAGGTATTTCTGATTGTTTTGGCGTTTCATCAATATCAACCGGATACACAGTATAACTGACACCAATTTGATCCAACAATTCCTTGCGCCGTGGAGAAGCTGAAGCCAAGACCAATTGTTTTGTCATCGATGATATGGATGGTTGTTTAAAATACTCCATGCCCTATACATTTGCTCTGCAACAACAATCCTAACCAAAGGGTGCGGAAAAGTTAAACGGGATAGGCTCCATGATTCTTTAGCTAATTCACGTACAGAATCAGACAGCCCTTCAGGTCCTCCTACCATTAAAGCAATATTTTGACCACTCTCTAACCATCGTTTCATAGCCATAGAAAGTTCTATTGTGGTCCACAGTTTACCAGGTAAATCAAGTGTAACAACATGAGTTCTTGCAGGTATAGCATCAATCATTCGCTCACCTTCAGCTCTAACTATCCTTACCACATCGCTATTTTTCCCACGTTTTCCAGGTATAATTTCTTTAAGCACTAACTCACATTCCTTAGGCATCCGCTTTGCATATTCATCATACCCTTGTTGAACCCACCCAGGCATACGGTTTCCTACTGATATTAGATTTATTCGCATGGCATGCAGAATACACACAACTAGATATAGTTGCAATGAACCTAAATGAATCCTCACTCCTTAGGATATGCATAAATATTGAATAGTGAGTATAACCAGTACTCCATCAATGTTGTATTGACGGGTAAAAAAATAAGCCCTCTCCAAAGGGAGAGGGTTGGGTGAGGGGGAAATAAATAATTCAATAATGCTTTTATCTTTTGGTTTTGAAAAAGAGAATGGTTTGACTTCTCCCCATCCAACCCTCCCCAGCAAGGGAGGGCTATTAACAAGAAACAACCCATCAATACAACAATGACAGTGTACTAGGAGGCTGATGGGGTGAGATTTATTCGCTACGCGGTTTTGTGGAAAACACACCTTACATTCATTATCCTACTCACTTACTTGCAAATATTTAGTTATGATATATATTGAATATTAGACACTTACTCAACATTGAAACAAAATCATATGGAAATTGAATCTAAAGCTTTTGATAAACAGCAACCCACCCCAAACACAATTATTAACTTTCCTAATGGCATCCCCGGGTTTGAAAACCAGACCCAATTTCAATTGTTGAATCAGGAAGGCAGTGAAATTGTATTTCTACTACAATCTGTGGTTAATGACGATATTGCATTCTCAGTTGCCCACCCGTCTCACTTTAATATTAATTATCATTTTGTTTTATCCGATGAGGAAAAAAATACGCTGAAAATTCAATCCGAAGATGATTTATTAATATTGTTGATACTGCATAGAGAAGATAGTTCTGATCCATCAAGCCAGCCAACTATTAAAGGCTCAATCAAATCCCCCCTATTAATCAATACTAAGAAAAAAACAGGTATTCAAAAGCCATTATCTGTCATTGAGCAAACCATCACCTTGACTGAAAAAAATAACAAAATAGATGTCTCGGAAGTTTGAGGCATGCCCCAGCCCATCCTCAAGCCATACGGCTAGATGACAGATTGAACGCTTTATACGACTGAAGATTTGGTTACGATCATTTTTTTAAAAATGCTTATCTTGTTGCTTGAAATATATTCAGCTAAGATCTATGCCGCTTGAATAGGAATAGAATGACTGGAATGGGTTATTTCATTTTTATCATTAAAATAAACCAATGTTGGCTTGTAGTTTTTTAACTCTTTTTCATCATATGTTGCAAAGGCACAAACGATAATCAAATCACCCTGACAGGCTAGTCTTGCTGCAGCTCCATTGACAGAGAATACACCTGAACCTTCCTCTGCACGAATTGCATAAGTTGTAAAACGTCCACCCGTATTAACATTATATATTTGAATTTGCTCATATTCCCTGATACCGGAAAGATCAAGAAACTTGCCATCGATAGCACATGACCCTTCATAACCCAATTCAGAATGGGTTACAGTGGCTCTGTGTAACTTTGCTTTAAGCATCGTTGTTTGCATATTAACTATTTTTAAAACTTTATGAGCAGGGCATTATACCAAAAATCAGCTTCCTTTCAAAATCATGAAATCTTATAATTGTTCCATTGGAAGCTCTGCAATCATTTTACTATTACTTTCCGGCCTATATATCCTCACTTGAGTCGGGTAAGCAAACTCAAGATTATTAGCCTTTAAAATCTCTGCTATCTTAAACAAAACGTCTTCTTTTACAGCCAGCCATTCTGCCCAATCTACGGTTCTCGCAAAACAATAAATAAGGATATCAATGGAAAAATCATTATACCGATCCATAAAAACCAGCTGAGTTGATTTAATTCCGTGAGTATCAGCTTGTGAAGCAAACTTAAAGCTCCGTTTTTTACTACTGTGTTTTTGCTCTGGATTGGCTATATTCGGGTGTGTTTTAAGCATTTCTCTAATATCGACTATCGCCTGCCGTATATCATCCATATCACTTTCATAGGTTACACCAACATACATTTTTATACGTCGACCTACCGCGCGACGATTCCAGTTTCTGACGCTAGACACTGAAACCAATGAGTTAGGTATGGTAATCAAGGCATTATCAAAAGTACGTATGGTTGTGCTACGCAAACCAATCTCTGCTACTGTGCCTTCTACATCCCCCACCTTCACCCAATCGCCCATCCTGAAAACATTGTCAAACAGTATGGTAATACCACCAAATAAGTTAGATAAGGTATCTTTTGCCGCCAATGCGAAAGCCAAACCACCCACACCAAGTGTTGACATTATTGCAGTAAGGCTAATACCAAAATGACTTAATCCGAAAGTCAATACAATAACCACAATAAGTGCTTTTAATGATTGCACCCCAAGGTTAAACAACTCCTTTCTAAGTTCTTTATTAGAACTGGACAACTTTTGAACCTGGATCAAAATTATGCTGTCAACGATTCTAAAAAACAGCCAGGTAAAAATAAAACTATAAATAACAAAAGAAAAACTTTCTATAGAAGTTCGAAAGTCAGTTTTGTAAAAGAAGGCATAAGCACCTAAATTAATACCAAAAACAATCAGTAATGTGCGTAAAGGCTTTCTAATTTCAAGATAAATCAACTCATGATATTCGACCTCCTTATCGATAATATATTTTTCCGCACACCACTTGGTAAATTTAAAAACAAATGGATAACTGAAATAAACTGAAAAAATTATTACTAATGAAAGAACTACCCCCCCTACATCAATTTTAAACGGGGCTATTTTATAATTTATAGATTGTACAAAATCAAAATGATTCACATATGAAATAGCTGATAATAAAGAAAACTCTTGAAACCAATGTACCGAAGCAATTTTTCTTGGATTACTGATTACAAAGTTCAAAATATCTTGATAGCTATTGTTTGTCACCGTAAACTGTTGATGATTCTTTTTCAAATCAAGAAATACATCGCCTTCCAGAGCATCTTCCGGTAACACCAGTTTTTTTTCAACCCCCAGACTCTTATCCAATAATTTCTGGGATTTATCGACAATAGACTCAATACTTTGATAATTATTTGATGATTCTATTAAATATTCAAGATAAAGCCTGATTGCCCGATTGACTTTATACCCTTCCAGCTTAACTAAATCTCGTTGAGCTGCCAGCTGGTTTCCTCTTTCTGTATTAACTTTAATCCGTGACTCCAAAAAAGCCACATTCTTACTGATAACGGTACCTGGTAATTGAGAAGCTGTCGTCAATTTCAGTTGCGTTATCAACTTAACTAAAACATTACTCCGCTTCTCCAGTAACTGGTTAATATCATCCTCATCATCCATGCCTAACAACTTTCCATTTATGGCCTTTAGTTCAGCTACAGATTGAATAATCTCTTTTGGACTATTGGAAGGCGATGACAGTGAAGGAAAACTCACTATCAACATTAAAAAAAACAGGGTAATTTTCATAATATTTAATATATAGCTTGATTTAATAGAAGCGACCTTATCTGCAAAAACGAACATTATCAATTAAACGAGGCTTACCCAGTTTTGCTGCCACCAATATAACTAATGCATTATCATTGCTTGTAGCCGGTTGAAGACTATCGCTACTACAAATTGAAAAGTAATCAACTTTAAAACCTAATGCTTCCAAATAATTTTGTTGTTGAAGTTCAACAACTCGCAAATCCTGGTTTTTATGTAAAACAGTTTCACGTGCTTTGCTCAAAGCCTGATAAAGTTCAGGTGCGATTAAACGTTCATTCGCTGATAAATAACCATTTCGTGAACTCATTGCCAAACCATCAGGCTCTCTTTCTGTTGCAACCGCAAAAATTTCTACTGGAATATTCAGGTCTTGAACCAGAGTTCGTATTAAAACCAGCTGCTGAAAATCCTTCTCTCCAAAAGCTGCTATATCAGGCTGCACCATATTAAACAACTTGGTAACGATGGTGGCAACGCCATCAAAATGTCCTGCTCGAGTTGCTCCACAATGCAGTGTTGACAGTTCACCTACTGAGACAACAGTTTTTGAATTTTCGGGATACATTTCATCAACTGTCGGTGAAAATAACAAATCGACAGCAACAGCCATTAATTTTTCTTCATCCTCTGTCTCAGTTCTTGGGTAACTTTCAAAATCCTCTCCTACCCCAAACTGGGTAGGATTTACAAAAATACTGACTATAATTCTATCCGCTTTTTTACTTACCTCAGAAACCAGCTTAATATGCCCTGCATGCAAATTTCCCATGGTGGGTACAAACGCAATACGCAAACCTTGTGCTCGCCATTGATGAACCGTTTCCCTTAAAGTTTTGACCGTTGTTACTTTTTGCATTTCAATCAAAAGCTATGTTCTGATGCAGGAAATTCCAGCTGTTTAACCGCTAAATGGAACTGCTCAATAGCACTGTAAATATCTGTCGCTGTTTGCATAAAGTTTTTACAGAATCTAGGTCGCTTTCCTATACTGATACCTAACATGTCATACAGTACCAATACTTGGCCATCACACTCCACACCCGCGCCGATACCAATAACGGGGATCTTCAAACTTTTGGTAATATTAGTAGCCAGATCAGCAGGAACACATTCCAACACTAATAAACTGGCACCCGCTTTCTCTATACTTTTTGCATCTTCAGCTATTTTTTCAGCATCATGCAGACTTTTTCCCTGAACTTTATATGCGCCTAGTTGATTTATGGATTGCGGCAACAAACCTAAATGTGCACATACCGGCACTCCAAAACCGACTAAAGATTTAATGATTTCAGTATGTACCCCTTCCATTTTCACCATTTGGGCACCTGCTAGCTGCATTAGCCTGGCAGCGTTGCTCAATGCTATGTCAGCAGATGTATAACTTAAGAAAGGCATATCGGCAATGACAAATGCACGTCGCCTGGCACTTACCACACACTGAGTATGGTAAACCATTTCATCAATAGACACTGGCACTGTGGTTTTTTTACCTTGTATGACCATACCTAATGAATCTCCAACTAACATAACATCAATACCCGCCTGGTCTATCAACTGGCTAAAGCTGGCATCATATGCCGTTAAACAAGATATTTTTTCACCTGCCTGCTTCATTGCAAACAAGTCAAGTATTGAAAGTATTTTATCTGGCTGCGTATTAAAGTAGGATGACATCAGTCTAACTTCTCCAAGCCATTCAAAGGGCACAAGGAAACCAATTGTTTGATAGTCCCTTTGCCTTGAACAACTAACTCTTCAGGTGCTATTTCCTGTAATGGATACAACACAAATGCTCTTTCCGACAACCCTATATGCGGAACGGTCAGATCTGGCAACTCAATTTGTTGATCAGCATATAGCAACAGATCAAGATCCAAAGTCCTGGCTCCCCAGCGTTCACCTTTTCTAACACGACCAAAATTAATTTCAATTTTCTGCAACACCTTCAACAACTCAATAGCAGATAAATCAGTATTAATACGCATCACAGCATTAACATAATCCGGTTGGTCCTGAGGTCCCATAGGAGGACTGGCATATAAACTGGAAAAACTGACTTCAGAAATATGTGCCTGATTAGCTATAGACAATCGGGCATGCTTAATTTGTTCAGCAGGGTTTTCAAGATTACTACCTAGCCCTATATACACTTCAACCATTTGCACTGTTGTTTGTTGAATCTACTTTTCTAGCCATTACCTTCTTTTTTTTCTTTCTAGGGGGACGCGTCATTTTCTTTTGCTCCGCTTCACTTGCATCTTGAAATTTTGTCCACCATGCTGCCAATTCCTCTTCCGCCCCACCTGTTTCAGAACGCAACAATAAGAAATCATAAGCGGCTCGAAATCTTGGGTGAGATAATAATCGGTATGGTTTTACACCTACACACCGGTTAAAACGCAATTGCAACATCCACACTTCACGCATCGACTGAGTGATCCGCTTAGGTAAAGATATACTTTGAACCTGGGTTGATAAAACCTCACTGGCTGCATTTTGGTATGCAATACCCTCATCCTCTCCCTGCCGCACTTTATCTTTAGCCAGACTTTGTACTGACTCCCATAAAAAAGCAGATAATAAAAAATAAGGTGTGACACTTTTACCTTCAGAAATACGCTGGTCAGAATTTTCCAGCGCCTTTGCAATAAAAACCCGTGGGAAGTCATGATCTTCAATTTCAAGACATTGATCAGATTGAGGGAACAGGATAGAAAATAATCCGTAATGCCTTAGCATTTCAAAGGTTTGCAAACCTTTACCGGATAAAAATAGCTTTAATGCTTCATCATATAATCGAGCCGCTGGAATAGCCGCTAATAGAGGTGCCAGTTCAAACAAAGGTTTTTCGCAAGAAGGATCTAAAGAAAACCCTAATTTTACAGAAAACCGTATAGCTCGCAACATTCTTACAGGGTCTTCTTTATACCGGGTCACTGGGTCGCCAATTAACTTCAACACACCAGCAGAATGATCTTCCATGCCTCCAATAAAGTCTACTACTGAAAAATCACGAATATTGTAATATAAAGCATTTACGGTAAAATCACGGCGTATAACATCCTCTTCTATATTGCCAAATACATTATCTCGCAATAAACGTCCATCTTTGTGCACTCTCTGATCATCATCATTTCCACTTTCTGAACTGCGAAAAGTCGCAACTTCAATAATTTCTCGACCAAAATGTACATGGGCCAAACGAAAACGCCTGCCAATTAAACGGCAATTACGAAAAACCTTCCGGACTTCTTCAGGACTCGCATCCGTGGCCACATCAAAGTCTTTAGGTTCAAACCCTAATAACAGATCACGAACACACCCACCCACTAAATAAGCTTCATATCCCGATTTTTTCAGCCTATATAAAACCTTCAAAGCATTTTCACTAATTTGTGAGCGTGAAATATTATGCTCAGAACGAGAGTAAACCCTAACCGAATTACCCTTATTATTTTCTGTAACCACTGGTTTTACATCAGTATTATCAGAAGAACTGAATATTTTTTTGAAAATTTTTAAAATGATCTTTATTCCCTTTATCTTTATTTTTTTAATATCATATCATTTAGCCTGATTCCATCCCAGCCAACAGCTTTTTTTTACATAAACCTTTCTAATATAGTAGAATCTCTGTTCAGAATTTATTAGACAATTGCTTTTTCTAAATAGCTTACAACCAGCACTTGTAATCAAGTGTCACTGCCTCGGGGGATTTATGTTCAAAAAAATCATTAACGTTTTGATTGACCAACCTTTTTTAACTAGTCTTTATGTTGCCGATCTGGCCATTTTATTATTACATAAACCACCGTTCATATTCTCTTTGGTGATGATGAGTGCTTTGATCGGAATGAGTATGTACTACGGACAAAAGCTAGCTTTATTCAAAAGCAACTAACTCTTTTCAAAAGACAGGTAAAGGCCGGTGAATTCGCCTGGTTTCTTCCGCCATATGGCAATAGTAATCTATGACTCACTGCTTTTACTAGCAATACTGTTCCTGGCAACAGCGATTATTTTGCCATTTAATAAAGGTGAGGCTTTTACTTCTACCCAGTTTTTTTTCCCATTATATCTAATTTCCATCAGTTTCTTTTTTTATGGCTGGTTTTGGACTCATGGAGGACAAACCCTAGGTATGAAAACTTGGAAAATCAGAGTTCAGACTTTCAATAGACAACCAATCACCTGGATACAAGCATTTAAACGCTTCATACTAGCCATTTTCTCCTGGGGGGTCATAGGCTTAGGATTCTTCTGGATGTTAATCGATAAAAAAAATCACACATGGCATGACCGCTTTTCAAAAACAGCATTGTTTTTTGAAAAAAAACCCTAGTAGAAAAATCTACTAATTACAGCAGACAATGCAATAACAGCGAGCTGAAATCCGTAAAACTTCTTTGCAGAGGCGCTGAAACAAGTGCATAGTTAGCTATACATCTGTTTCAGCAAAGCGTCTATTCACCCTCAGGTCCTTTTATCTGCAAATAACATATGGAATCGTAGCTATCTACGTTATCCCAAATCCATTTAGACAACATGGTTAGTGAAAATAACCAAAAGAAAGAAATCCGCTGAGAGTTTGCTCGAAATATATTCAGAAGTTTTAAAATCCTTTTACTACTGTTTTACATTTAACAACCACATCTTTCATATAACAACGATATTTTTCAGTGCCTTCAAAGTCCCCTTCGCATGCGTCACAGACCAATACGCCTTTATCTTCAACTTCTTCTAAACTCCAGCCATAGGCCATTTGAGTACAAAGAAGTTTAGTATATTTTTCAAAACGGTGACCCGATGATGCCTTTTTTGCTGCTTTCTCTTTATCTTTACAACCCGGTGTCGGTTTTAGATTACCCGTAATTGTTTTATATTCCCAATCATCTATAGCAAGTGCAAAACACTGATTAGAAAAAACAAATAACAAAGCTATTAAAAATATATTTTTGAATTTCATATTTAAACCTTCCTTTCTTATCATTAATTATTATGAGGTTAATACTATATCACCATCATCTTAAATAGAAAACTACTCTACGTAGCGATTTAGGAGCAAGAATAAAAGGAATAAAAGGGGTAAGTACACTTTTATACGCTTTTCTTAGGACGACCTCTTTTTGCATAGCCTATTTTTACGCCCAGCAATTTTTCGACATCACCTTTAAACTTATTATTTCCAAGTGGCGTCCCCGTTTGAACAGCCGAACGTAAATCATCTATTAACGATGCATCTAAAACTTGTCTAAATCCTTCCCGATAGTAATTAACTCGTTTTTCTTTATCTTTATCTTTATCTTTATCTTTATCTTTATCTTTATCTTTATGTATTGCCAGATAGAGTAGATGTGGCTTGATTAGTTGGTTTTCCTCACCATAGCCATTACTAGCATAACTTGACCATTTCCATTCTTTTGGTCTGTTAACCATGTTCGCCCTGACAGGATTAAGTTCAATGTATCTATAGCAACACAGCAAATACTGTTCGCTTTCAATCATATACCCCTTGAACCTTCATTCCCAAAGTGTTCCTGACTTTTCATATTTATGATTAAAGTATGGTACATATTTTCGTCCTATATGTTGTATCACTTTAGAAATATGACTTGGCTCTTTGGCGCTCAGTAATAAGTGCACATAATTATCCATTAACACATAGGCATGTATATCTACTTGATATTTCTCTGCTGCTTCTTTTAAGGTGTTGTTTAGAAACATCTACTTTCTTGCCGCCTCTCTCACAAGTAATATTGCTAGTTTATCAAGGAGTAATTTAAACTGAGATAATGGCATATCATATGTTGGAGCAATGGTGTAATGTGTTGCCCTTAAACAGCGATTAAATTTATCTTTAACTATCGCAAGCCCTGAAGTAAGTTCCGTCCCTTTTGGGATTTTATAATACTCCCAAGACCTTCCTTTAAATACGTTAGACTTATCAAATGTACTGATGCCTCGAGGTAATGGTCTGCATGAAACCCATTTCTGCCCGTTCCTCATAATTATAGTTATATCTGCTGGTCGTATCTGACCATTTGACAAAACCTTGTCATTTTCGACCAGCCCAAATACATTACCTGCATCCTTCATTCTTTTTGCTCGCCAAAGGTTTACTGGTTATGCTTCATAATATCGGTCAATATCACCAGTAGAAATTAGTATGTCTATTAATATTTCTATCATTCTCATTACCCTGTTGTGTTTCGAATAATATAACGACTTACATAACTTGACGCAAAAAGTAGAGCGACGATAGGAGTGACACTTTTTGTGGTCAAGTGGATGCTTTTGTTAACAATTATATAGCACATTGTTTTACGAATTCACCAAAGACCAGTTGAAATTTAGTGACTTTTTCTAATAACCACGAATGATATTGCACCCAATCTTTTTGATTAGATAAATTTCCTTTTGAAATCAATTTTATTCTACTAGCTTTTTTTTCTGGCAATTCTTCCCATACCAGGTGTTCTAATATCTCGCTTTCAATTTCGTCTTTTTTTGCATATAAGCATGAGAATAGTTGCTTTGAGTCAGGTATGTATATTTCACATGCCATTTGCTCATTCTGGCTATTTACGGTTAAACAAAGATGGGCGTTTGATGAGCCAAAACTAATATCGAACCAATGCTGAGGATAAGCTTTTCATAATTTTACCTTTCCATTATTTTCTTGGACAAACTCCTTAAATTTTGTCCAAAACTCAAGTTGTAATAATTTAGCATCTGATAATTCACTTTGAGTTGCTGATTTTTTCACTGCTTTAGCCCAATCATTTGGTTTAGCTATGACTTGAAATTTTGGGGCAAAAGGAGAGTCTGAAATTTTCCAAACCTCCATCTGAATAGCAAAAATATTTATGTTTGAGTCTGTATGTTCATTAAGCCAGTCCACTGCTTGCTTATGCTCGTCTCGTACACTTTTACAATCCATACTATTATTTCAGCATCAAACCCAGATGCATAAGTAATGATTTTTCCTAAATGGTCATGATCTGTTGATTCTAATTGGTTTTCAATGACTATTTTTCTTCCAGTGTTTTCTTCTTCAGCCAATATATCAACATTAAATTTACCAACACTTACTTCTGTTTGAACTAGGGTAATATCAATCCCAATTTCATCGCTTAGCATTTCAAGGTTTTCTTTTTTTCAAGCCAATTTGTGAAATCCAAAGCTTCGTGCTTCCAGACTTCTCGTAAATCAACTTTTTCTAATTTAGATAATTGCACAATTTTCCTTTAGATTGCTAACAATATAATTATCAAGCACATTTGCACTGATATTCCTTAGTATTCACAGACAAATCAGGCGTTTTTGCTTGTTATCCAACATCCTTGCAAAACGACTACAATTATAGCTATTAAGCTGAAAATCAGGTAATCATAAATTTAACTAATAAGCTTATTCTTTTTAGATTTTATGTCAACAAATAACTCTAAAGCTACTCTACGTAGCGAGCAATTAATCCAACGCATCCATAGCATTTTTTTCTAACTCTGTTCACCTTCTGTTCATCCAGCTTACTCAATAATATAAACTCAAACAACGATATAACTCAGTTATCGTTATGCTATAATCAAAAATCCATATAGAACACTAATAACTTTTAGAACTGGAGCTCGAAAAAATGAAAAAAACAATAAATATTTTACTTCTAGCTGCTGTTTTTACTGCATTTGCAGCAAATGCAAAAGAAAAAGAAAAAATAATCGAATTGGAAGATGCGTCGGCAATCCTCGGGAAATGGGATCTTTATGCCGAAACAGCCGCCTTACATAAAGAAAAAAAAGCGGTCAAGATTCAATGGGATTTTAAAAAAAATGGCGTTTTAGAAACTTCGGCTGAAGATACTCGCGGAAGAACAAGAAGAATGTCAATTAATGTCACATATTCTATTGAAAACGGTATCATAAAAAAACAGATCCAACCAGGAAGACAAAAATACGAATATTGTAAAGTCATTAAATTGGAAGGAAAAGACATGACATTACATTGTAAATATCTTTATTTCCTTTTGAGAAAAAAATAGAACATCCGTAGCTACAATGCTATCAGTAGACAAAACCTAGCGATAGCAGCGTAGCTACATTGTAACGCTGTACTTACCCCCTCCCCTGCACAAATAATCCTTTAACCTGTTTTTTCAGCAGATCTAACCCTACAGATCCAATGCCTGCAGATCAAATCTGGCAACCCTCGCATTTCTTATGTTTACCGCACTCTACTGACTGCATAAACAGCCCCGAAAAAAACTAATGTACTAGGAAAAATAGCCATTAACACTGGGCTAAAATCATATACCAGCCCCACGTGCCCAGCTATTTTATCAAAAATATTAAATGTCATCCCCAAAACAATTCCAATCATCATTCGCGCTCCTGTTCCTACACCACGCTTAATACTCACCACAAAGGGAATAGAGACCATGAGCATTACAAATGTGACTAACGGATTAATCAACCGACTCCAAAAAGCCAATTCAAAAGATTGAGATTTCTGATTATTTTCTTGAAGAAAATTGATATACATATATAAATCATATAAAGACATATTTTCCGACTTAACAACTACAACCTTAAGCAAGTCTGGGTCAATCGACGTTTTCCATTCCATTTCCGCTTTATGATTAGCATACATTTGTTTTTCCGAAATTTCTGTTTCCATGATTCCAGTCAAATGCCATACTTTATTGTTCAAAAAAGTTGCATGATCAACCTTGGTCACTAAAACCAACCGATTTTTTTCATCCATTTCATAAATAAAAATATCGGATAATATTCCTTTTTCCTCAATCCTACGCACATTGATAAACTTATTTTTTTCTCTTAGCCACAAACCGTATTTAGAGTGCATAACAATTTTATTATTTAGCGCGGTTGTTTTAATCAACCGTGCAGTACGTTCCGCTTCGGGAGCAATAAACTCACCTACTAATACAGAAATAAAAGCCAACACAACACCTGCCAGCATCACTGATTTAATCACCCAAAATATCGACAAACCAGCCGCTCGCATAGCAATAATTTCCTGATTATTAGCCATGGCGCCGACCACAAAAAGGCTTCCCAATAAAGCAGATGATGGAATCAGTTCATAAAATACTCTGGGTGAAATTAAAGCCAGATATAACAGAATTTCTTTTAAGCCGTACTTCCCTGTGCCAAGATCTTTTAATTCATCACTAAAGGTAAATAAGTTAAAAAGTGTTAATAACAGTATCACTGCAACTGCCGAGCCTTTTAAAACCTCCCTAACAATATAGCCCGTTAAAACGTTCACTTGTCACCTCGCTGTCTACTCTTCACGAATATCCCTTTTATGCCGTATAAACGAATCAATAAGATTATTCCTATCAGCAGTAATACCAGATACACCCAATAATAACCGACCGACGAAGGTATATTTTGATTCACAACCCAACTATAGTTAACCCGCTTTAAATTCCCGTAAACAAAATAAATAGCAAAAGCCACCATTAAACTGCCATAAACACCGCCTCGAGGTGAAAGCTTAGCTAGAGGAACGGCCAAAAAACTCAAAAACACAACAGCCAATGGAATAGACAATCTATTCTGTATTTCGGCAATATCTAATAACTTATCAGAAGCCCATAATTTATCACTGGGCATGGCATAACGGTTTAACTGAAGTGCAGTGGATTTTTTTTCTATAAGCACTGCATACTCTTCATATTTTTCGATAACAAAATCCAATTGTCCCGGCACCCCCTGAATTCTCTCGCCTTGCTCTAACACTAAATACATACCACCAGGCAAATTCTTCATCCGACCATATTTCGCATTAACTATCCCCAGCTTGCCATTGTTTCTGGTCTGTACAAAAACGTTATACATTCTTTTATCAGCATCAATATTTTCCGTATAAAAAACCAATTCCCCACGACTATATTCACTAAATCGACCTGCTGCGATACCTCTGATATCAGCCGCTTTTTGATCTTCATGTATTAAAGTCTCTATCTTCGCTTCAGCCCAGGGTGTAGCCGTCATAGACAACACCGCAGCCACAACAACAAGAGGAATAATCAGCAAAAATACTGCCCGATAAATAACAGCGACCCCACCACCGGCAGATGCAACTGCAGCCATTTCTTGATCTCTATACATTCGACCTAACACCATTAAAACAGCCATAAAAACTGCAGCAGGTAAAAAAGAACTTATCGCTATAATTGTATTTAAACCCAAAATATTTAACACGGTTTCGTTAGATATATTGCCTTCGATCGCCTTTGCCAATACCCTAATGAACTTACGACTGACGATAATAACCACAATCACAGACAATGCTGCCACTATAGTTTTCAACAAATCTTTCATAATCATCTTATCTAAAACCGAAACCAAGCGATAAGATTTAATGTTATCTTTTTTTTGCGACTCAATGCCCAAACGACTCACCTTAAAAACTCATGTATAATCAACCCAATTCATTCCTTTAATTCACTCTCTCACAAATACCTATATGGACTATTCTATAGAAACCTCACCATTAGACAAACAACAAACTGATTGTATTATTGTTGGTATTTATGAAAACCAGCAATTTTCTCCATCTGCCACATCAATTGATGAGCAGATCCAGAAGATTATCACCCAACTAATTGAACGAGGTGATATTAAAGGTAAAAATTCAGAAACGCTACTTATTAACTATATTCCTGATAGCACAATAGATCGTATTTTACTCGTTGGGCTGGGCGAAAAAGATAAAATCACACCCAAGTTATACCGTAAAGCACTGGCGTCAGCCATATCAACGATTAAAGCAACAAAAATAAAATCAGCCTGTTGTACCCTAATTGACATTGATGTTATCAATACTGATATACAATGGAAAACACGACAAATTGTTGAAGTATTTAATGATGCCATTTATCAATATCAAGAAACAAAAAGTTCCGAAGATTCAAAAACAGAGCTGAATAATATACAAATTCATGTTGTAGCTGAAACAAACACGCAAGCAAAACAAGGGTTACAGCAAGGTTTGGCTATAGCCAATGGTATTGAATTAACAAAATTACTCTCAGACCTACCAGGCAATATTTGTACACCTAGCTATCTCGCTAAACGCGCAAGTACTTTGGCAGACAATGCTGATAAAATAAGTGTTGAAATTCTGGAAGAATCTGATATGGAAGCATTGGGCATGGGCTCTTTTCTTTCAGTCTCTAGAGGTAGTCGTCAACCGGCAAAACTGATTGTGTTAAATTATCAGGGCGGGACAAAAGACAGCAAACCCATTGTTATTGTCGGCAAAGGATTAACCTTTGATGCCGGAGGCATTTCCCTAAAACCCGGTGCGGGTATGGATGAAATGAAATACGACATGTGTGGAGGAGCCAGTGTATTAGGTACACTGCAAGCGGCTGCGGAAATGGATTTAAAGATAAACATTGTTGGTATTGTTCCGTCTTCTGAAAACATGCCAGATGGAGATGCAAACAAACCCGGTGATGTATTGACCAGTATGTCAGGACTCACCATAGAAGTTTTAAATACGGATGCCGAAGGAAGATTGATTCTTTGTGATGCCTTAACTTACGCGAAAAAATTTAACCCGGATGTTGTTATTGATTTAGCGACTTTAACAGGTGCCTGTTTAGTTGCACTAGGAAGAGTACCCAGTGGACTGCTAGGTAATGACGACGACCTTTGTAATGATTTAATCAAAGCAGGTGAAACAGCCTGCGATAGCGTATGGCGCTTACCTTTATGGGAAGAATATCATGAGCAATTAAAATCCAACTTTGCTGATTTGGCTAATATTGGAGGCCGTGATGCAGGTACTATTACAGCGGCATGCTTCCTCTCCCGCTTTACAGAAGACTACCGCTGGGCTCATTTGGATATTGCCGGTACTGCCTGGCGTACGGGTGCTAATAAAGGAGCAACCGGCCGCCCAGTCCCTTTACTGAGTCAGTATCTGATTGACAGAGCAAATGCCGGAAGTTAGTTTTTATCTATTATCGACACAATCCATACAAGAACGGTTTTTATATAGCTGTAGACTCATTGAAAAAGCGTATCGCTGTGGACAGTTTTGTTATGTCTACACTGATACGCAGCAACAAAGCCAACAGCTGGATAATCAATTATGGAGCTTCCGTCCACTTAGTTTTATACCACATCAGATTTATGATGGAACAGCCCCTGATTACCAAAAAACAGTTTTAATTGGCACGCAGACAGCCCCAGAAAATTGGGAAAAAATTATCGTCAACCTGTCATCAAAATACCTCGATGATTTAAAGCATACTGATCGCATTCTGGAAATTCTTGATTCCAATGAAGCCGTCAAACAAGCAGGAAGACAACGTTATCGTCAATACCAACAAGCTGGTTTAAAAATTACAACTCACAACGTATAGCACCTGTTGTTATACTTCAAAGAATTTTAAAAATATTTTAAGCACATATACATCCATGGAAAAAACATACGCCCCCCATTCTATCGAGCAACGCTGGTATCAAACCTGGGAAGAAAAAGGCTATTTTGAAGCTAAGCCTGAAGGTGAATCATACTGCATCATGATTCCCCCACCCAATGTTACCGGTAGTTTGCATATGGGGCATGCGTTTCAGGATACCATTATGGATGCCTTAACACGATACCATCGAATGAAAGGGTTTAGCACTTTATGGCAACCTGGAACGGATCATGCCGGTATTGCGACACAAATGGTAGTTGAGCGCATAATTAATGCTGAAAACAAAACCCGCCACGATTATGGTAGAGAAAAGTTTACTGAAAAAATCTGGCAATGGAAAGAACAATCGGGAGGAACAATCACCCGTCAATTACGTCGTATGGGTTCTTCATTAGACTGGGAAAAAGAACGCTTTACCATGGACGAAGGCATGTCCAATGCGGTGCAGGAAGTTTTCATTAAGCTTTATGAAGAGGGGCTTATTTATCGGGGCAAACGTCTAGTAAATTGGGACCCAGTGTTACATACAGCAGTCTCTGATCTGGAAGTTTTATCCGAAGAAGAAAAGGGTTATATGTGGCATATGCGTTACCCACTTTCTAATGGTACTGGCCACCTGGTAGTCGCTACTACCCGTCCTGAAACACTGTTAGGTGATGCAGCCGTTGCCATTCATCCCGAAGATGAACGCTACAAACATTTGTTAGGCGAGTTTGTGGAGCTTCCTTTAACAGGAAGACGTATCCCTATCATTGCAGATGAACATGTAGACCCCGAATTTGGTACTGGCTGTGTAAAAGTAACGCCTGCACATGACTTTAATGATTATGAGGTCTGGACACGCCATAGAGAGCTTTCATCCATTCAGGATATGCCTCACGGAGGACTGATTAACATCTTTACTGCCGATGCAACCATCCGCAACAATGAAGACGATGAAAACCAGCTGATACCTGAGAAATATATCGGTATGGATCGTTTTATCGCACGTAAACAAATGGTTGCTGATCTTGAAGAGCTAGGTTTGTTAGATAAAATCGTTGATCATAAACTAATGGTTCCTCGAGGTGATCGCTCAAACAGTGTAATAGAACCCTTTTTAACCGATCAATGGTATGTAAAAGCTGGGCCTCTGGCTAAACCAGCGATAGCAGCGGTGGAAAATGGCGACATTAAATTTGTCCCAGATAACTGGAAAAACACCTATTTTGAATGGATGCGTAATATTCAGGACTGGTGCATTTCTAGACAAATTTGGTGGGGTCACCGCATACCGGCCTGGTACGATGAAGAAGGTAACATTTATGTTGGCAATTCTGAACAACAGATTCGTCAAAAACATAAGCTTGCTGCCGATTACCCACTAAAACAGGATGAAGACGTACTCGACACCTGGTTCTCATCAGCACTCTGGCCTTTTTCAACTTTAGGCTGGCCAGAAAAAACACCTGAACTGGCACAACATTACCCTACCAGTGTTTTAGTTACGGGGTTTGATATCATATTCTTCTGGGTCGCCCGAATGATTATGATGGGATTGAAATTTCAAGGAGAAGTACCGTTTAAAGAAGTTTATATTCACGGTCTGGTACGTGATGCAGAAGGACAAAAAATGTCCAAATCAAAAGGTAACGTATTGGACCCAATTGATTTGATAGATGGTATTGACCTGGAATCACTGGTAGAAAAACGCTTATCAGGCATGATGCAACCGCATTTACAAAAGAAAATTGAAAAAGCCACTCGCAAACATTTTCCAGATGGAATACCTTCTTTTGGTACTGATGCATTACGTTTTACATTTGCATCTTTAGCATCTACCGGCCGTGATATCCGTTTTGATTTACCTCGGACTGAAGGCTATCGTAATTTCTGTAATAAATTATGGAATGCCGCACGCTATGTATTAATGAACACAGAAAATCAGGACTGTGGATTATCTGACTCTCCCTGCGAATATTCACAGGCTGATTTGTGGATTACATCACGCTTGAACCAGGTCATTACTACAACTAG
>Ga0256847_1000349_pt1 | contig 30093 bp, 22 predicted proteins | sample TeddybearmetaG_FD_189099 | JGI IMG/M metagenome (GOLD analysis project Ga0256847, IMG submission 189099) | Hydrothermal vent microbial communities from East Pacific Rise, Pacific Ocean - Teddybear | ecosystem: Environmental > Aquatic > Marine > Hydrothermal vents | place: Pacific Ocean: East...
CAACACCTTCCGAAATTCTGAGATCCAACCACATGTTTACGCGCGCCTGCAGGTCTTTATCCCGCGGTAGGAGGTAAGCTTTTTCCTGGTGCGTGAGGTTGGTTTTCATCGCTGCACATAATTCAGGGTGCAGGTTACTCTGGTGGGTTACTTCGATGCGATCGGTAATCATAACATCCGCATCACCAAGAATTATTTTCGAAAATATTGAAACATTGTTATCAAATACCTCAACCTGTGCTGTGTGTATATTGGCTTTCACAAAGCGCTCATTAGTACCCCCCGGGTTTACGATGATGCGCACGCCGGTCTGGTCTATGCTTTGCAGAGAGTTAAATTGATCAGTGTCGTTACATCTCACGATGGGGGTTTTGCCACCCGATAAATAAGCATGGGAAAAAAAGGCCACAGTTTCTCTTTGTGGTGTGCGGGAAACTCCACTCATGGCGATGTCAAACAACCCGGCCTTCAGATCAGCCATGAGTGTAGGCCATGTGGTGGCTACGAACACTGCTTCAGCGTTCAGATAGTTTGCAAGGTTGTGTGCCAACTGAATATCTATACCGGAAAATACGGGTCCGGTGTTTGTCTCTGTTCCTGTGTCGGCTCTTGTGTCTGCCCTTGCGTCCAGGCGGGTGGAGAAGGGCGCGTAGTCGCCTGTAGTTCCAATGCGCAACTGGCCAGTGTCCATTATCTGTGTCAGACGGTCGGGATACAGGCGAATATTCTTCAGGGCATCCAGCAGGGCCAGCCGGGTATTCCGGGTTAAACCCTCAACCGCAAGAAGTCCTGCTGAACTATCGCCGTACAGACTGTTGGAAGAGTGTAGTTGTAAAAGAATTTCGTCGCCGAGTTGTATCAGCCGGGGGCGAATCTCTGTAGTCAGATCGGGAGCACTAAGGGGTGCGTTGCCTGCTTCCCACTTTTCGAACCAGTATTCCTGGATTTCTTTGGCGGCGGAAATTTGGGCGAAAAAAAACTGCTTGCTGGATTGAGGCTCGATCCCCTGTCTTAGTGCTCCTTGCCTCGCTGCATTTACAACAATTGCTTCACGTTGCGAGTCTTCGATGGGCAAACTGTGAAGCCATTTGTAGGCGGCAACGTTCTGCATCAGAGCCAGCCTCTGGTGTATTGCCTGTAACAAAGGGTCGGTAGTGTTGGCAAACCCGGGAATTACAGGCCAGCATAAATAGACGCAGGCGATCAGGGCCGTTTTTCCGGGAAGGTGCATATTAGTGTGCCTAAAAGTACATGTAACTGAGTGTTGCAGATAACACCACCCACATAAGTATAGTCAGAGGCACCCCCACCTTCAAAAAGTCGGAGAAGGTATAGTTCCCTGCGCTCATAACCAGAAGGTTGGTTTTGTATGCCATGGGCGTTGCATAACTCAGGTTTGCACCAAACAGTACCGCGAGCACAAAGGGTTCTGCAGGCAGTCCCAACTGGGCAGCAATATTTATGGCAATGGGTGTTCCGATTACTGCAGCTGCGTTGTTTGAAACCACGTTGGTTAATATCGCCAACAGTAACATCAAGGCACTAATAATGAAGGGCGGGCTAAGATCGCTGGTCAGATATAAGAACACATCGGTTAAGTATTCCGTTGCGTGAGTTTCTACCAGAGCCAGGCCCAGGGCCAGGGATGCTACCACCACAAAGTAGACCGAGGGGCTTATTGAGCGAATGGCTTCACCCAGGCGCATGCAGCGGGTAACCAGAAGTAACAGCGCCCCGGTAGCTGCGGAAATAGCGATGGGCATTATCCCAAGTGCAGCACAGGCCACTACGCCGATGAGAATAATCAACGCCAGTGACGCTTTGGCTTCTACAGCGACGTTCAAATTGGCATCCAGTACAAAAAACTCCGTACTGCGTTTTATTTCAGCGATCTGTTCGCTGGACCCCTGCACGAGCAGCACATCACCTGGCTGTAGAATTACGTCGGTTATTTGTTCTTTGCTGGACCAGATATCCCGACCAGCGCGATGTAGCGCAAGTACCGCCAATTGGTAACGGGATAAAAAATTGGCGTAGTTAAGGTTGGTATGATCCAGTGATGAGCCCTGCACGACGGCAATTTCAGCCACCATCTGGTTTTCAGAACTCAGTGGGTGGTTCTCGTCTACTTCCTGCCCGCCTGAGAAGAGCGTGGCCTTCAAGGCATCGCTAAAGCGCTGCAGGTTGGCAGGCGTATCTCGCACACGCAAGCTATCACCAGCCCTGAGCTGTACATCCGGCAAGGGATACAAGTAACTGTCACCACGTCTTATGCGTACTACATTCAGATCTCCACCACACATCTCTACTGTTTCTCCCAGGGACTTTTCTATGGCGAGGGACTCGTCTCCAAGGTGAATACGTGCTTCAAACAAGCGCGGGGAGAACTCACTGAGGACTATTTTTCGGTCCGGCAGTAACAGGGGGGCGATGAGCCACAGGTAAACAATTGCTACAGATGCTGCAACTACGGCAGGGCCCGCAAAGTCAAACATGCTGAAACGTGGTAAGCCCAGATCATTGGCAATGCTAACCACCAGCAGGTTGGTAGAAGTACCGATGGTGGTAGCCATACCCCCAACAAGAGTGGCGAAACCCATAGGCATGAGTACACGCGAAGCACTGCTGTTTGTTCGCAGACACACGCTGATCAATATGGGCAGTAACAAAACAACTACGGGAGTATTGTTAACGAAGGCGCTAAGTGCCGCGGCAATAATGAGTGTTGCAACGAAAGACAGGGTTGGTACCTTGCTCCACGCTTTTCCGAGCATGCGACCAACAGGTTCCAGCGCTCCGGTACGGACCAGACCCTGACCAACCACCATTAACGCGCAGACAGCAATCAGGGCTTCGTGGGCAAATCCCTTGAAAAAATCCGTGGGATCGAAGGTCACTCCCTGCTCTGTATAGGGAAACAGGCTAAAACCTGTGGCCAGAATCATAAGTATGCCCAGTGAAGATAATTCCAGGCGTATCTTTTCCCGGGAAAAAAGAATCAGCGCAAGTGCCGTGAGTAGCAGGGCAGCCAGAGCATGGTTATTTGGAATGTCAGGAAATTGTTCTACCATTGAATTGTTATTGCCTGGCCAAGTATTGTTGGGGTATGGAGATACTACCTGTATGTCTAGTGCTTGCAATCACAAACCGGCAGTCTATCATTGGGCCAATTACAGGTGTGAAACCTTACTTATGGTTTGTTTAAAAAATATAAAGGAGATTTTTGGGTCAACCACCCGCTCCACAACCCTCTCATTAAAGTCGTATCTGCCTGTGCACCACTTTCGACTTTTTTGGGCCACATGCTTAATTGGCTTAGACGTCTGAATACATGAATTCTGTACCGGGCGGCGACAAGCTGAACCGCCTTTCATACACGACCCCGGAAGGCATCTGTGCTCCGGGGTTTTTTATTTTTAGGAGTTAGTAATGGAACACTCGGGTGAAATAGAACGAGATTCAGATTTATATCGCATGCGTCATAGTCTTTCGCATATTCTGGCCCAGGCAGTACTGGATATGCGACCGGGTAGTACCCTGGGCTTCGGACCACCCATCAAGGATGGCCTGTACTATGACTTCATATTGAGCGCTCCGATCAGTGATGAAGATTTTCCTGAGCTTCAAAAACGCATGAAAAAGATTCTCAAGCGTGGTTCCAGATTCGATCGTGAAGAACTGGAATATGACGCAGCAATGCAGCGTCTGGATGAAATGAACGAGCCCTATAAACGAGAGTACGCGGAAGAACTGTTTGCAAAAAATAATCTCGAAACCCTGAGTTTTTATCGCAACGGTCCATTTCTGGATATGTGTGAAGGTCCGCACGTTGAAAATTCAAAGAAAATTCCGAGGGATGCTTTCAAAATACGCAATGTTGCCGGTGCATACTGGCGCGGTAATTCAGACAACATAATGATGACACGCATTTATGTCTGGGCTTTTGAGAGCAAGGAAATTCTGGACACCCATGTTCAAAAATACCAGTTGGCACTGGAGCGTGATCATAAAAAACTGGGTAAGGAACTTGGTATCTACACGATTGACAATGATGTCGGCAAAGGTTTGCCCTTGTGGTTGCCCAACGGAACGGTTATCCGTGACGAGATAGAAAAACTGGCGAAAGAACTGGAGTTCCAGGCTGGTTATCAGCGGGTGTCTACTCCGAACCTGGCAAAAATTGGGCTGTATTACCAGACCGGTCACCTGCCTTACTACGCGGATCATATGTACCCAACCATGGAGGTTATGGAGAGCAGTGATTCCGGGGATGGTGAGACAAAGCTGGTAAAGGAATCCTATGTATTGCGACCCATGAACTGTCCACATCACCACAAGGTGTTTTCTGCTCAGCCCAGGTCCTATCGTGACCTGCCACTTCGTCTTGCTGAATATGGCCAGGTGTACCGCTGGGAGGACTCGGGCGCTGTGGGCGGGCTGGTAAGGGTGCGGGGTATGTGTATGAATGATGCACATATTTATTGTACCAGGGAGCAGATCAAGGATGAATTCAAGGCTGTGATGGCCATGTACGACGACGCTTATCGTATTCTGGGTCTGGATGAATATTTTGTGCGTTTTTCCCGCTGGGATCCGGAAGATCCCAAGGGTAAGGAAAAATATGTGGACGATCCTGATGCCTGGGCAGAATCCGAACAGATTTTGAGGGAGGTACTGAATGAACTGCAAATAGACTATCGGGATGCACCGGGTGAAGCAGCATTTTATGGTCCAAAGGTGGATATTCAGTTTCCTACCGTCACAGGCCGTGATGAATCGGTGAGCACCGTGCAACTGGATTTTGCCGTTCCCGGTAGGGTGGGGCTCAAATACATTGGGGCCGATGGCGAGGAACACACACCCTACTGTATTCACCGGGCGCCATTCAGTACGCATGAGCGCCTGGTAGCGTTTTTGCTGGAGCATTTTGGTGGAGCGTTTCCCACCTGGCTGGCTCCACTACAGGTACAGGTGCTTACAGTATCCGAACACTATGACGACTATGGTAAATCGCTGGTTGCGAAACTACGCAAGCACTTTGTCCGTGCCGAAATGGCGACCTCCAATGAAACCGTGCCTAAAAAAATACGGGCAGGTACGACACGTAAAATTCCCAGTTTGTTGATTGTGGGTGAGCGTGAACAGGAAGAGGGCAGTGTGACGCTTCGCCGCTACGGAGTACGCGAACAACATACAATGTCCTATGCGAATTTTGAAACGGCGCTACTGAAAACCATTGGAGAACGTTCGCTGCAGTTTATACTGCCGGAGTAGAGGCTATTAGAGGGACAGCGTCCCTCAGTTAGCTACCGTCGGAAAGGCGAGCGACTTTTGGGTCTGATTTCAGGTCCAGATTTACCAATTGCATTGACAGCTGGATGTAATCCAGAAGAATTTGCCCGGCTTCTTCGACAAGCGCGTCTTTTTCGTCCTCGTCCTCATTTATATCCTGCGCCACCAGGTCCGTATCTGCTGACGGTTCTCCGGTGGACTCGCTGGAAAGCTCAGCTTTGGCATCCTGAGCCTTTTTGGCTTCTGACTTTGCCAGTTCCTTAGCCTTATGTATTTCATCCAGTTCATCGAGGGAGATCACTGGCATTTCGCCTTTGGCCAGCCTCAGCTGATTTTCCAGATCCAGGCGCCAGGCATCATCATCCGCTTTTTCCTGCTTGCGCGTCGCTTCATTTAATGAGATATGCGTGCGCTTACGATTTTCAACACTGCGTATGGACAAGGCGTCCAGGTATTGAAATTCCGCGTTATTTTTAGCCCGTGCAACGTGTCTGGCCTGCAGCGTTCCGAGCATGGGCATTAGCGCATCCGCAGCCCGATAGATTGCCGGTTTGATCGTGTCATAAGGCAAGGCATCTTCCAGGGAGCTTTCCCCAACCCGGTCTACATCATACAACTCCGGGAATTCTATGTCGGGGACTACGCCCTGGTGCTGTGTGCTACCACCGGATATCCGATAAAATTTGGCCTGGGTTATTTTCAACTGACCCCGATTCAAAGGAACCAGTGTTTGAACAGTGCCCTTACCAAAAGTCTGGCTGCCAATAATGAGTCCACGTCCATAGTCCTGGATAGCCCCTGCAAAAATTTCCGAAGCGGATGCGGACAGGCGATTTACCAGTACAGCAACCGGTTTGTCCCAGGCCACACGACCATCCTTGTCTGAGTAAATACTGGCGCGGCGCCGGGCTTGTTTGATTTGCACTGTGGGACCGGCCGGAATGAAAAGACCGGTAAGTTTGTCGGCTTCCTGAAGCGATCCACCACCGTTATTGCGCAGGTCGATAACCAGGGCTTCAGCACCCTCCTGTTCGAGTTCTTTCAGAAGCTTCTCCACGTCCCGGGTAGTACTCTTTGGTTCAGGGTCACCATTCTGTATGGCTTTAAAATCCAGGTAAAAAGTGGGCAGGGAAATAACCCCTACTTTGTGTTCTTCTCCATCAAGCACCAGCGTAAGGAGTTTTTTCTTCGCTGATTGTTCTTCAAGTTTTACTGTATTTCGTGTAATGGTAATTATCTTGTTGTTGCCACCAGACTCCTTGTCGATTACCAGTTCCAGGCGGACCACAGAGCCTTTGGGGCCCCGAATTAGCTCGACCACATCGTCCAGACGCCACCCAACAACATCAATTAGCGGAGCGTTCGTTCCCTGACCGACTGCTATAATCCTGTCGGATGCCTTGATGATGCCGCTCTTGTCAGCCGGACCTGAAGGAATAAGTCGTACTACTTCGGTGTAGTCATCCTCTGTTTTTAAAACGGCACCAATACCATCCAGAGAAAGTGACATATTGATATTAAAGTTTTCCGATATACGCGGTGAAAAGTACTGTGTGTGTGGATCATAGGTAGCCGCATAGGCATTAATATATAGCTGAAAAGCGTCTTCACTTTTAGTGCGCCTGGCCTGCTTCAGCCGATTTTTATAACGCTTGGTGAGCGTTTCCTGAATTTCGGACAGTTCTTTGTCGTTTAGTTTGCTACTGATCACCGTAGCTTTAAGACGTTTGCGCCACAGGTCATCCAGTTCTGCCTGGCTTTTAGCCCATGGTGCTTCTTCGCGATCAATCTCTATGGACTCTTCCACACTAAAATTAATTTTTTCCAGCCCCTGGCCCAGCAAAGCCAATAAAAATTCCAGACGATCGATTAACTGTATCTGATACCGGTTAAACATTTCAAATGCCGGGTCCAGATTGCCTTCACGCAGGGCGTCGTCCAGCTCGTAACGATATTTTTCCATTGCCTGTATATCGGAAATCAGAAAATAAGCATGGCCTCTGTCGAGGACACTCAGATATTTATCGAATATCTGACTGGACGTGTTGTCGTTAAGGGGTTTGTTCAGATAGTGGTGATGACGCAGTTGCTCAACAATAGACCGGCTGGTGCGCGGGTGTGCATCGAGCGGCGCCAAATTTACCGGAGCGCTCGAAGCACTTGCCATCTGGTTTGCAGGTTTCTTCGGAATCTGACTGCTCTTATCTGCCTGGCTGGTACCAACCACAAAGACCGATATGCCGAGCAATATGGCAATGCCGTACAGCAGACTTGAAGAAAGTTTGTTATTTTGCGATTTATTATTCAAATTCATTATCCAATTACTGTGACATCCGTATAATCTGACGCTCAAATCTTGCAAAGGTTTCGTGACAATGGAACCCGTTAATTCCGAGTATCGTTAGGGTATCCCATTCTACACGGGCTCGTGTGAGATTAATGTAATCCACTCAAGGTAAACATATGTACAATTTATTGGCTTCGCAAGTGGTAACAATACCCGTTTTCTCAAACAAGGGTAATTTTTGCTCCAAATCTGGCATTGGGGTCCTGTTTTTTGCCTCTTTATTCTTTGTTTCGGGTTGTAATCCTGCTGATTCAGGTGCTGAATCCAGTGAACCCTCGCTGCTAACGGATGATATCTCAATAGCCAGTTATGGCATGGGATATGGACTGGGTGAGAATGTTAAGGGTCAGCAACCGGATATGATCAATTACGATGCATTTTTGCTTGGAGCAAAAGACAGCTTTGCTGGTCTGGATCGACAGGTATCGGAAGAAGAACTTGAGGTGGCGGTTGAAGCCGTTCAGGCTGCCCGCGTAGAAAAACAAAATCAGGAAAAAGAAAAAATTATGGAAGAAGGGCGTAAGTTTTTGGCCGAGATTGCGACGCGTGAAAACGTAGTAACTCTGGAATCAGGCATGTTATACGAAATAATGGTTGAAGGGGATGGTGCGAAACCCGCCGCAACTGACAAGGTACGCACCCATTATCATGGCACTCTTATGGACGGTACCGTGTTTGACAGTTCTGTTGAGCGTGGCCAACCGGCAACCTTCCCGGTTAGCGGGGTCATTCAGGGTTGGGTAGAAGCTCTGCAACTTATGCCTGTGGGATCCAAATGGCGTTTGTATATCCCCCCAAACCTGGCTTACGGGGAACGCGGAGCAGGTGGATTGATTGGCCCTGGTGCCACACTGGTATTTGAGGTTGAACTGCTCGAAATCGTTGCCGACAAATAGATGGAATCTGACCGTGGCACTGGATCGTCAGGGAAAATTAAGCCGTAGAATTCTGATTATCAGCGTGCTGGTTGCTGTGTCTATCTGGTATCTGGCTGATGTTCTGGACTTTAACAAAAGAGAACTGTGGGGTTTTGTTACCTCCAGTTTTCTTCTGGTTCTCGGAGTTATTGCCACCGCACTTGTGGTCGTTGCTCCGTTTAAGCTTCTTAAGGGCAGGATCCGCTATGGCAAAGAACGAAAAAAGCGATCCAGCCGGGGTATATAGTAGTTATCGTAATCGACGGAAAATGCAACCGCGTGTGCCCTGCCAAGTATGCGTTCCCGGTCAACCCAGCCAATAACGCGAAAATCTCCACTGTTATCCCGATTATCACCCATTACCAGGTACGAATTTTCAGGCACGGTGATTTTGGGAAACGACTGGTTGGCGGGGTTGAAGCGTGAAGGTATCAACATTACAACATTTGAGTTGCCGTCAAATATCTCGTGCAGAAAGCGGTATTTTTCCTTGTGGGGCAAATCAATTTCTGCAATCTCGGCTTTACTGAGCGCTTTGTATCGGGCGGCCACACCGTTCACTATTAGCTTGTTTCTGCGTAACTCCACTGTGTCTCCGGGAGTACCGATGACCCGTTTTATAAACAGGCGCTCATCTTTGGGAGAAGGAAAGGTAACAATTTCTCCGCGCTTCGGATCACTCCAGCGGTTTATACGCGTCATGGTGAACGGGATACGTAAATCGTAAGCCACTTTGTTAACAACCACCCGGTCCCCGATAAGAATCGAAGGTTTCATGCTTCCGGAGGGCACGTGATTCCAGTCGGCAACGGCTGATCTGAACACCAGCATAAGTGCGATAAACAAGAAGAAGAATCGCCATTCTTTCCAGAAGGCCTGTATTTTTGAGAGTTTTTCTTTGGTTATGTCAGACATATTGCTAATTTAGCCTATTTGTAAAGTTTAGACACCCTGAAACAGTGTTAGTTGTGCGGCGAGTCACCGTATCGAAGAAAACGTAATATCTGAGTTAGTTTCGGGGCTTTGCCGGTCATAAGAATACCCCGCTCGAAAACGCGCCCTGCCATATACAGGGCTCCGTAAATCGAAACAAGCATGAGCAGCGTGGTAAAAACGTAAGTAAGTGGACCAGGAGGAAACGCTGCCCGGTTCATCATGGCAAAAGGTGTAAAAGGCGGAATCCATGACATAACCACTGCCAGCGTCCCGTTAGGATCTTTGCCAATGGGTATCATCACCATGAGTGGGATAAATAGCACCAGTTGCACGGGTATGATCAGGTTTTGCGCTTCCTTGAGGGTGTTACAAAGAGATCCAATGCCGCATAAGAGAGCGGCATAAAATAGATACCCCAATATGAAATATAGAATAAAGGAGCCCAGGTAAAGGGGCTTGCTCACCAGCGACACCAGATCAAGAGGTAGTGGCGTACCCAAAAATACCGGAAGTGCAAGAACCAGCATTAAACCGGCCAGAAGCCAGCAACCGACGACGGTAAGCCCTGTAGCCGCGATACCCAGTATTTTTCCAGTCATAAGTGTTCTGGCAGAAACTGAAGACAACAGCACTTCCACGAGTTTGTTGGATTTTTCCTCAACGGTATTAGTGAGTAACATCTGTGTTATCGCAAATATGGATATCCACAATAAATAAACGAAAGCTACTGGCAACCATTGCACAAGTGTGTCACTTACGTCGGTAGATTCCAGGTTTCCGGTATCGGAAATTACCTGGGCTTTAAATCTAACGCTCTCCTGTATCCAGTTAGCAATTTCAGGCTGTATTGATTCTTCCCGAATACGCTGTCTTTGTACCACTTCTGAAACGGCTCTGGAAAACCACGCTTGCAGATCCCGGTTGGTCAGGTTCTTGCTCACGTATATTGCCCCTTCACTGCTCTCCACCGGGTCTTCAGGAATGAGAAAGTAACCGAACATCTGGTCTGTATTAACCAGGTTTCTGAGGTGCTCGCTTGACGTATTTGCAAGCTCAACATAAGTAAAACGGCTGAAACTTGCATCGGGTATTATTTCCAGCACCAGGCCAGGATTCTTTTGCCACCAGTCCACAAATTGCTCAAGCAGGGTAGGTGTTTCTGCAATGGATGCATGTTCACGGTTCAGTGTGTAAAGCAGTTGTACTATGTCACTAACGAACTGATCGCCATCTTCAGACATGGGTTTGTGGAATTGTTGGCGAACCTGATCTAGCAATACGCTACCCGTATTTGGCAAGGTACTACTTTCCAGTACGCTCTGTACATCCTGTTTAAGGATGTTTTTTTGAACCGCTTCCAGTACCCAGGCGGAGTTATCGATTACCGTGTACTTCACTTCAGCAGTCGATTCGCTTAACAGAATGGGCACGGTTGACATAAGGGCAAGGATTATTGGCATGAGTAAAATGCTAAGCCAGAAGCCGCGGGTTTTCACGTTTTCAAGGTATTCGCGCTGCGCGATCAATAGTGCGCTAACCATTAGTTTCTGCCTCAACCACCTGTATGAAAATATCATGCAGGCTTGCCTCACTAGTATCAAAGCGCCGAATGGTAATTTTGTCGATCAGCGATTTGAGAATGGCCTGGCTGTCTGTACCTGGCGTGAGCGTTAGTTCCGCGTGTTTTCCTGCATCGTTAACGCGTTCTATTCCAGGTAGCTGGTGCAAAATGCTACCGTCACCATCGTAATCAAGGATGATGTTACGGGTGGCATTGGTGAGAATGTGGGATAGAGGGCCACTCAGTACTTTTTTTCCTCTGTTAATCAGCAATATTGAATCGCAGATTTGCTCTGCCTGTTCCATAACGTGAGTCGAGAAAACCACCGTATGTTGTTTCTGTTTCAATTCGAGAATGGTATTGCGCACCAGTTCCACGTTAACCGGGTCCAATCCTGAGAAAGGTTCATCCAGCACCACCAGTTCAGGTTCGTGAATGAGCGTGGCAATTATTTGTACTTTTTGACCCAGGCCTTTCGAGAGAGTCTCGCATTTGTCTTTGGCTCGATCAGCGAGCCCGAATTTTTGCAGCAAAACGTCTGCCTTGTGCCTTGCGTCATGTCGGGACAGTTTTTTAAGTCGGCCGAAATATACGACCAGATCTATAAGGCGCATTTTCTTGTACAGGCCTTTTTCTTCCGGTAGATAGCCTAACCGACTTTTCACCAGTGTAGGATTGGAATTCCCCAGCACACTTAGCTCACCCAGATCGGGGCGAAGAATACCCGTCATCATACGTAGACTGGTGGTTTTACCCGCTCCGTTTGGCCCTAGATAGCCATAGATACATCCTTTGGGAATTTGAATATCCAGGTTTTCGACAGCTCGTGTTGTGTCAAAATATTTATAAACACCACGAAACTCAACGGCAAGTGAAGCGTCGGGAACGACGGGGGAATCATGCATGTTTAACCCTGGCCTGGTTCCTGGACTTTAGACGCATTCTGTTTGAATTTCGCCAGCTGTTCAGGGCTTGCCTCAGCCTGGTATTTAGTCTTCCACTCATTGTAGGGCATGCCGTAAATAATGGCCCGGCTACTCTCGTAGTCTACTTCCTCACCAAGTTCAGCTGCGGCAGCTGTATACCATTTTGACAAGCAGTTTCGACAAAAGCCTGAGAGATTCATCAGGTCAATGTTCTGTACGTCCTTGTGCGCATCCAGGTGTGCGAGCAATCGGCGAAAAACGGCTGCTTCTACTTTTAGGGTATCAATGTCATTCATGCGGGGTCCGGATTGAGTGTTGTGTAGCTAGGGTAGCAGTGCAAGCGTTATGATAACAATTTACACCGCGAGATTTGATACATCATGATTGAAATATTCAGTGATCCTGGCGCTTGGCTGGCACTAATAACACTGGTAGCTCTGGAAATTGTACTGGGTATCGACAATATTATTTTTATTTCTATACTCACCAATCGATTGCCTGAAGAATTAAGATCCAGGGCCCGCACAATCGGTCTTGGGCTGGCAATGATGATGCGCATTGGGTTGCTGCTCTCTTTATCCTGGCTGATGGGCCTTACAGATGATCTGTTCACCGTACTTGGGCAGGGGATGTCCAGTAGAGATATTATTTTGTTGTCCGGTGGTTTGTTTTTGCTCGGAAAATCTACCCGCGAGGTACATAACTCACTGGAGGGGGAACCGCCGCTTAAGATAGGCAAAGGCAGTGCTGCTTTTGCATCTACCCTGGTGCAGATAGCCGTTATAGATATTGTTTTTTCTCTGGACTCCGTCATTACAGCAATTGGTCTGGTAGATCAGGTTGAAGTAATGGTAATCGCCATTGTCATTTCTGTACTGATGATGATGTTTGCAGCATCTTCCATCAGCCGGTTTGTAGAAGAACACCCCACAGTAAAAATGCTGGCCCTGAGCTTTCTCATGCTTATTGGTCTTGCCCTGATGGGTGAAGCCCTGGACGCACATATTCCAAAGGGATACATATATTTCGCAATGGCATTTTCTTTTGCTGTGGAGATGCTCAACGTAAAGGTCAGGGGAAAGGATGCACCCATCAAATTGCGCAAGGCGCAACTGGGGGATTTTATTCAACCCCGTAGTTGAGAAGAAATGGGGTCGGAGTAAAATTAATCATTGGCGTATGTACGTCAATGATTAATTTTACTCCGACCCCAATACTTTTAATAATCCCGGATAAATACCCAGGAGTTACCCGCGCTGCGTTCATCGCAGTATCGATAGTCTGCCGTATCAAACTGCTTCAGGGCTTTGAGGGTAGTGACTCGGTTTTCAATTATGTAGCGCGCCATATACCCACGGGCCTTTTTGGCAAAAAAGCTGAGAAACTTGTATTTACCATCTTTCAGGTTCAAAAAGCGCGGGGTGATAATACGACTGGAGACCAGTTTCGGGTCGATGGCTTGAAAATATTCCTGTGAGGCAAGGTTTACCAACACCTTGTGTGCACCGGAATCCAGGGTGTTATTCAAATGATTGCTGAGATCATCCTGCCAGAATTGATAGAGATTTTTCGCACCGTTTGTTTTCAGTACAGTTCCCATTTCCAGCCGGTAGGGCTGCATCAAATCCAGCGGCTTAAGAAGTCCGTACAAACCGGACAGGATGCGCAAATGCTTCTGTGCCCAGTTTAAATCACGCTTGGACAAATTCCAGGCTTCCAGACCCAGATACACATCTCCTTTAAATGCCAGTACCGCTGGTCGAGCGTTGTCCTGGGTAAAGGGAAGTTGCCACTCAGAAAAGCGTTGATGGTTCAGCTCGGCAAGTTTTGGGCTGATTTTCATGAGTTTAGCGAGTCGTTTCGAAGAAAAGCCACTCAGGGTGCCAATAAGTTTGCTTGAAGCATCCAGGAACTCCGGCTGGCTATACTTTTGCGTGGGTAGTGGAGAATCAAAATCCAGGGTTTTTGCGGGGGATATAAGAGCAAGCATGTAGTCTCAGTTTAATGGGGTCGGAGTAAAATTTACCATCGGCTTATGAAGCCGATGGTAAATTTTACTCCGACCCCATTACTTATTACAATCCACCACCCACTATTCACCATCAATAAATACATCAATCATGCCAACAAATATGCAGGAAACCATTCACACTAAACTGGTTGAGGCGTTTAAGCCGGATTTTCTGGATATTGTTAATGAAAGTAACAATCACAATGTGGCACCCGGCTCGGAATCACATTTCAGGGTGACCCTGGTGAGTGAGGCTTTCGAGGGCTGTACCCTGATCCAGAGGCATCGATTGGTGAATGAATGCCTGAAGCAGGAGTTTGCCGGACAAATTCATGCCCTGGCGCTGCATACATTCACAAAAGATCAGTGGACCAGCCGTCAACAAAAAACGCCTGTTTCCCCGGACTGTCTGGGAGGTGAAAAGTGAAAAGTGTTTTTGCCTTTTATAAATTTGCACCTGTTGCAGACCCCGAACAGCTGGCCAGGCAACTACAGGAAATATGCGATGGTCTTGGCCTGTGCGGGTCCATTTTGGTTGCAAAAGAAGGCTTAAATGGCACTTTGTGCGGGGCATCAGAAAAACTCGAGGTATTGCAGCATAATTTGGCAGAGGTACCTGGTTTCAAAAATTTTCATGGCAAGTTTTCCAGCGCCGAGGTTGGCAATATTGTGTTTCACCGTATGAAAGTAAAAGTGAAGCCTGAGATTGTAGCTATGGGTTCACCCGGGATAGATCCTTCCAAAAAAACCGGAACTCATGTTGATGCGGCTACCTGGAACAAACTGTTGAAGGACCCGAAGGTTCTGGTTATCGATACACGTAATGACTATGAAATAGATATTGGGAGTTTTCCCAGGGCGCTTAATCCCCATACCCGCTCCTTCAGGGAATTTCCGGAATTTGTACAACAAAATATTGATTCGACAATCCATCCCAAAGTTGCCATGTTTTGTACCGGTGGTATCCGCTGTGAAAAGGCTTCTGCCTACATGTTGCAGCATGGCTTTGAAGAAGTGTACCAACTTGATGGTGGGATACTTCAATATCTGGAAGCGGCTTCCGAATCTGAAAATTTATGGGAAGGAGAATGTTTCATATTTGACCAACGTGTTTCAGTAAACAAAAACCTGGAACAGGGCCAGTATGTTCAGTGCCACGCGTGCAGGCATCCCTTAACTGACGTTGAAACTCAGTCCGAGCATTATGTGCCGGGTGAGAGTTGTGGTTACTGTTATGCCGATTTGAGTGAAAAACAGAAAATCGGGTTTGCAGAGCGCCAGAGGCAGGTGCAATTGGCAAAGGCACGCGGAGAGCGACACATCGGTGTATCCCACAAATCCAGAGTTGGTAAAAGGGATTCAGCCTGAATACAGGTAAGCGCCCACCGATTTTGGAGTGCTAGTCGATAGAAAGCTGACCGGGCGGCGTTGAACTGCCTTCCATTCCGCCCAACAGATAATCAAAAAAGCGTTGCAGGCTATGTTCCTGGGAGTCTGCCCGCATATCTCCAAAAGCTGTATTTGCCAGCGCCTGGGATGCTGAGAACCCCTGCACCATCAACAGCCAGAAATACATAGCCCGTACCCGCCGGGTATTTTCCGGCAAATCAGGCAGAGCCTTTACGAGCATATTATCAATGCGTACCGCAATTTGCTGTGGGTCATGATTGAAAATATTCTGGATTTCCGGGCTCAGGTCGGACTGACATCTGGCTAAAAATGTTACTGCCTGTTTTCCCCATTCATGCTTGTTATATAACAGGGCATAGGGCGAATATGCCGCCCACATGATTTCCCGACAGGTAAGTTTCTGGCCTTGCGCCGCCTTATTTTCGAGTGCTGTAAGCGCCACCAGCCTGGAGCTGTTTAGCTCTTTTCCTATGAAATGTATAATAGCTTCGATAATGCCCAGCTTGCTACCAAAGTGATAATGCACCGCAGACGCGTTCTTTGTGCCGGCAGCGTTATTTATGGTGCGCATCGACACTGCGTCGATGCCCTGGTCCGCAAACAGCTCCATGGCCGATAAAACCAGGTTACGTTTGGTCTGTAATTTGGGCTGAGTGTCCGGCTTCACTTTCCACTTGCCTCGATATTATTGTTTGTACACTAGTCTAGGGAAGCTCAGTCTCCCTATCAATACACTTTAGCCCTGTATACCTATCATTTTGAGAAGCTGGACCCACACGCTGGCTAACAACATAGGCTGGGCCTTGCTTGTAGGGTGTACCTGGTCCGACTGCATCAATTCAGGCTGGTCACCAATACCTTCCATAAAAAATGGTATCAGGCGGGTTCCGGCTTTTTTAGCCAGATTTTGGTAAATGTTGTAAAAAGCCTCGGTATAACGCGTGCCGTAATTTGGTGGAATACGCATACCGAGAATAAGAACATCCGCTCCTGCAGTTTGTGCCAGTTCGACCATATTTCTCATATTTTCCTGAATGCGGTCAATAGGGTAGCCGCGTAAACCATCGTTACCACCCAGTTCCAGGATAAGGATGTCAGGTTTGTGCAAGGCCAGCATCGTGCCCAGGCGGGCCAGCCCTCCGCCGGTTGTTTCGCCACTGATACTGGCATTTACAACTTGATGCGTGTCGTCGAGCAAAGCCAGTTTTTGTGCAAGCAAAGCCACCCAGCCCTGCGCGCGTTGAATACCATAGGCAGCACTGATACTGTCTCCAAGTACCAGTACCGTATCTGCCTGCAAGATGGACCAATTGGGGCACTGGAAGGCCAGCAATAAACAAAAGAGAGCACGTTTCATGTCAAACCCTGTAGATGCCGCTGTAAGGGCAGTCTCTGTTTCCAAACTCGTTCCAACCATTGATGGAGAGTTGTCTATCTTGGATGCGGTTTCTCTGGAAATCAATGCGGGCGAATCGCTTGCTATTGTAGGGGAATCCGGATCAGGTAAAACCACACTGCTCGGTATTCTGGCGGGTCTGGATCTACCCAGCAATGGCCAGGTGTGGCTCGACGGCAACGAAATTACCGCGATGGACGAAGAACAGCGTGCTCGGGTACGTTCTGAGTGTGTTGGATTCGTTTTTCAGTCATTTCAGTTACTGGGTAGCCTGAACGCGCTTGAGAATGTGATGTTACCTGGTGAGCTGCGAGGTGATAAATCAGCCCACGAGGATGCTGCAGCGATTCTTGAACGCGTGGGTCTGGCCCAGCGCGTCACGCATTATCCCCGTCAGCTGTCTGGCGGAGAACAACAACGGGTGGCTCTGGCAAGGGCTTTTGCTTCGAAACCAAGGGTGCTTTTTGCCGATGAGCCGACTGGTAATCTTGATACCAAAACCGGAGAAACAATAATCGAGCTGTTATTTGAGATGAACCGTGAGTTTGGCACAACCCTGGTGCTGGTAACCCACGATACAAAACTGGCAGATCGATGTGACCGAAGTCTGGTGCTTTCTGCAGGTAAAATAGTGTATCAGGCAGATGCAGTAAGTAATCTGGAACGCAGCATATGAAATTTGGCCTGCTTTCCAGCCTCCTGTGGCGCGACTGGCGTGGTGGTGAGCTTGGATTGTTGCTCACAGCGTTGGTTGTGGCAGTTGCTACAGTAGTTACCATATCGCTGTTTGTAGACCGCCTGCAAAGTGCGTTGGTGGCAGAGTCCAGCAACATACTTGGTGCAGACCGCCTGATTACCGGGAGTCTTCCACTGCCGGAGGATTTCGGGACAGCAGCCACGGAACTGGGGCTGAATCGCTCCAGCACAGTCACTTTTTCTTCCATGGTGTATTCCGGGTCGGGTGCTGACAGTACGAGCCAGCTTGTTTCCGTGAAAGCCGTAGAGGATTCATACCCCTTGCGCGGTACCATGAAAGTATCGATTGAGGCTTTTGGAGCCGTGCAGGTTTTATCCCACGGTCCCAAACGCGGTGAAGTATGGATGGACTCACGATTGTTTCCTGCACTTGGCCTGGTGCCTGGCGATTCAGTTGCGGTAGGGGAGGCTGATTTTGTTGCTCGCCTGGCTATCATCCAGGAGCCCGGCAGGGGGACCAGTTTTGTAGATCTGGCACCACGCCTGATGATGCATATCGATGACATATCAAGCACACGTGTGATTCAGCCTGGTAGCCGTATTTTTTACGCCTTGTTACTCAGTGGCAATGAGGCAGAACTGGATGAACTTGAACTCCGGTTGGAAGACCAGTTGAAGCCACGCTACAGGTGGCGCAGTGTGCGCGATACCGCACCATCGATTGGTTCTTCACTGGATCGAGCGGAAAGCTTCCTTTTGCTGGGTGGTTTGTTGTCCGTATTGTTGGCAGGAACCGCCGTTGCGCTCAGTGCAAGACGTTATGCTTTGCGACACTTTGACCATGTAGCCATACTGAAAACCTTAGGCGCCACACCCTCCCAGATTCAATGGGGGTTTGTTGCTTTGCTGGCTTTGCTGGGTATTGTTGCCACTCTCCTTGGATTGGTGCTGGGTGGGGGTTTACACTTTGCCGTGCTGTTTGCATTGCAATCCTTTCTTCCTGCAGAGCTTCCCGCACCGGGGTTGCACCCCTTTGTTCTGGGTAGTGTTACCGGGTTTATATGTTTGTTTTCTTTTGCATTACCGCCGGTTTTTGATCTTAAGCAAATATCGCCCATGCGGGTCATTAGACGTGATCTGGACGTGTCCGTACGCTCAAAAGTATTGAGTTACGGCTTTGCAGCAGCAGGTAGCCTGATCCTGTTGGTGTGGTATAGCGGGAGCTTAAAACTTACCGTTTATTCACTTGCCGGGATGACAGCCGTGGTGGTGGTTTTTGGCTCCCTTGCTACATTGTTGTTGCGCTCTACCAGTATTGTTGGGACCAGGGCATCCAGTTATGGTCGGCTGGCATTCGCGAACTTGCGTCGGCGTTATCAGGAGAACGTGGTTCAAATTCTGATATTCAGCATTGCGATTATGATGTTGTTGATTCTTGTTTTACTCAGAACCGCACTGATAGATGAATGGCGATCCCAGGTGCCCGAAAATGCCCCGGATCATTTTGTGATGAACATTGCAGAACAGGAAGTTGGGGCCGTTCAGAAGCTGCTGGAAGAAAATACGCACTATGAGGGGCAGCTATTTCCCATGACGCGGGGTCGGGTTACGCATGTGAATGACTTGAGCGCAGAGGAATGGCAGGAACAGAACAGAGGTGAGGATGGAATCGGGCCACGGCTTCGCGGGGAGCGCAATTTAAGCTGGACTTACGAGCTACCTCTCAATAACGAAATCGTCTCTGGCGAATGGTGGGGGGGTGATACTGGAGAAATCGAAAAGCTGGTTTCCCTTGAACAGGGCTATGCAGAATCTGCAAAACTGTCAGTTGGGGATGTGCTACAGCTTGACGTGGGCGGTGTGCCGGTAAGCGCCATGGTTAGCAGTATTCGTAAAGTTAACTGGGAAAGCATGCAACCCAATTTCTTTATTCTGTTTTCACCCGCCATGATGGAGAATATTTCCACTACCTACATGACCAGCTTTCACCTTGGAGCTCAGGGCAAGCAATTTTTGAATGTTCTTCTGGGACAGTTTCGAACACTGTCGGTACTGGAGGTGGACCGGGTTATTCAACAGATTCAGAACATTGTGGACAGGGTGAGCCAGGCTATTGAATTAATTCTGGCACTTGTACTGACGTCGGGCGCTTTGGTACTGATAGCAAGCATTCAGGCAGGAAGCGACGAACGGTTACGGGAGCATGCACTGTTAAGGACGCTTGGTGGGAGTAAGTTGCTGATACGCGGAGCATTGCTCATTGAATTTATGGTGCTTGGGTTTGTTGCTGGCCTGATTGCGACGATTGGTGCTGAACTGAGTGTGGCGCTATTGCAGACCCAGGTATTTGAGTTGGATGCACAACTACACCCGTGGTTATGGATCGTGGGTCCACTGGCCGGGTTGGTTGCAGTTAGTCTGGTGGGGATGTTTGGCACGCGCCACCTGGTTGCCTCGCCGCCCATAATGGTACTCAGGGAGCTTGGCAAGGCATGAATACTGGTAGCCAGACAATTGTCAGGAGGGAAAAGGACAAACTGCAAAAGAAACTGCGCCGCCTGGTGGGGCAGGCGGTTTCTGATTACAATATGATTGAAGATGGTGACCGCATTATGGTTTGCCTTTCCGGTGGTAAAGATTCCTATGCCATGCTTGATATGCTACTTAGCCTGAAACGTAACGCACCCGTGAGTTTCGACCTGGTGGCGGTTAACCTGGATCAAAAACAGCCTGGGTTTCCAGGACATGTGTTGCCTGAATACCTTCACGATCTGGGTGTGGATTACCACATTATTGAAGAAGACACTTATAGCATTGTTAAATCTGTTACACCGGAAAATAAAACCTACTGTCCGGTGTGCTCCAGATTGCGTCGGGGCATATTGTATAAATTCGCGAACCGGCTTAATGCAAATAAACTTGCGCTTGGTCACCATATGGATGATGTCGTTGAAACGCTTTTCCTTAACATGTTTTTCGGGGGGAGAATGAAAGCCATGCCGGCGAAATTAAAAAGTGACGACGGTGCGAATGTCGTTATTCGCCCGCTGTACTATGTGCGGGAGCATATGATAGAGCGTTGGTCAAAGGAACGGGGTTACCCGATTATTCCCTGCAATTTGTGCGGGTCACAAGATAAAATGCAACGTCAGGTGATTAAAAGTATGTTGCAAGGCTGGGATAAGGAGTTTCCCGGACGCGTTGAAAATATTGCCCGCTCGATAAGAAATGTTTCCGCCTCACACCTGGGCGATCATAACCTTTATGACTACCTGAATCTCAGGGTGGATAAAAAGCTGGTTCCGCTATTACATGGCTGAGGGCTCTTTTCAAGCTGATGGCTCTTTCTCTCTACTCGCTGAGGGCTCTGCTGAAGGCTCTTTCAAACCTGGTCACCCTTACCATCCTGATTAGGTACCAGATCGTCCGCTCTTAAAGTCACCTCCTCCGAGGCAAGACTTTCGGCAGACTCCAGTACTTCATTGAGTGCCAGTTCAAAACTTTGCACAAGTCCCGGCAAGCGGCGCGCAGTTTGTTTTATTAGAGCCAGCTCCAGCGCTTTGGATGCCTCCTTCAAATGATCAGCTGCAAAACTTCCGGCGACCCCGTGGAGGTTATGCGCCAGTCGTTCCGCGGAATCATAGTCTCCTTTTTGTATATCTGCCCGGATCTTGTGCGCGGCATCACTATAGTAGGTTCCAAAATCGTGCATCAGTTTCAACATCAGCTTTACGTTGTTATTGTGGTTGTGGATGGCTCGCCCAACATCAATTCCTGCGACTCGACGCGGAAGATGAGAGCCAGCTGTATTAATTGCTGCGGATGTTTCTGTGGGGGGCAAGTGCTGGTTTTTGTCGCCCGAATTGCTGTCATTCCGGCCAGAGTCTAGCGTATCTCCGGCTCTGCGCGCATGTACTTTAGAGTTTGCTGTCATTGTGTGTTGCGCTCGAATGCAATCCAGCAAGAGATCAAAGTCAATTGGCTTGGTTACGTAATCGTTACATCCAGCATCGATTGCTGCCAGTCTCCTTTCGCTCAGCGCGTCTGCGGATACAGCAATCACAGGAACCTTGTTGCCAGAATCCCGAATGGCTCTGGTGGCAGTCAAGCCGTCCATTACAGGCATATGAATGTCCATAAGTATCACGTCATACTTATGCTTGAGGGATTTGTCCAGTGCCTCCTGGCCGGTACTTGCGATATCGACCTCGGCTCCGGCGCGACCGAGAAATTCCACCGCCAGTTGCTGGTTAATAGGGTTGTCTTCTGCCATAAGAATTGTCATGCCCTGTAACAGACCTGCATGGTTTGCCCGGGGCAGCAGTTTTGTAGAAACTGACCGGGTGCCCTGCTGTGGCCCGGCGCGCTGGAAGTGCAGCGTGAACGCAAAACAACTGCCTTTGTCAGGTTCGGAGACCACCGTAATTATGCCTCCCATTAGCTCCACCAGTTGTTTGCAGATAGCGAGTCCCAGGCCGGTTCCTCCATAACGTCGTGTAGTAGAGGTTTCTGCCTGTTCAAAAGATTCAAACAGACGTTGCTGTTCTTTCTGGCTAATTCCGATGCCCGTGTCAATAACCTTAAAGCCAATTACCAGGTTTTCCGCGGTGCTGTTGTTGAGAGATACTTCGATGGCTATCGAGCCGTCAGTCGTAAATTTCAGGGAATTGCTAATAAGGTTGACCAGTATTTGTCTGACCCTTAAGGCGTCTCCCAAAATCACGCCATCATCCGGAAAATTATCGTGGGTACTGAAATCGTCCAGCAGGGTAAACGCCAGACCTTTTCTTCGGACGTCGATTCGGAATAACCTTTCTATGTCCTGTAAACTATTTTTCAGATTGAATGGGGTTTGTTCAAGTTCCAGCTTTCCGGCTTCGATTTTGGAGAAGTCGAGTACATCGTTGACGATTGTTAAAAGAGACTCGGCTGCATTACGGATGGCTGATACATACTCATATTGTTTTCTTTCCAGATCCGAATCCAGGGTTAGTTTCGAGAAGCCGATGATAGCATTCATGGGTGTGCGCACCTCATGACTCATGTTGGCAAGAAACTCACTTTTGGCTTCCGAAGCTGCTTGTGCGATCTGGGATTTTTTCTCTGCCTCGTCTCTTGCAACCCGGGCAGTAATATCTACTACCGAGCCGTCAATAAAATCACCATGGTCCTGATCGTTGTTTATGCGTGCATTCAGAGACATCCAGAAGGTGCTTCCGTCCTGCGTAATGCCTTCAGCTTCAAATGCGGAAGCGCTGCCTTGTTCATCCAACAAGGACATAAATAACTGGGCGCGTTGTTTTTGTAAAAATATGCGCTCCAGTAGATCCCGGTAGTCTTCCATGAACTGCGTGCTTGAAGAAAACCCAAACAGGTTTGCAAGGGTTGGATTGGCGCGTACCAACTGACCCTCGGTCGTTATTCTGAATAGCCCTTCGTTGGCATTGTCGTAGAGAGCTCGGTATTCATCTCTGGCAGATTGCAGGTTAGAGTAAAGACGTGCATTTTCGATCGATATCGCTGCCTGGGATGCCAAAAGGCTCAGTACTTCGACGCGCTGCGCAGTAAACACGCCCGTCAGCCATTTGTGTTCTACATACAAAACACCAAGTAATTCATTTCGGCTGAGTATGGGTATACATAGAATGGAAAGTGGTTGTTTTTCCTTTATGTACGGATCCTGGGTAAACACGTCCTCTTCAATAGCGTTGGTAAGTGCAAGAACCTGTTTGGTGCGAGTTACAAACTGAATCACACTTTGCGGAATGTCAGTCGAATCATCCATTAACACCGGTGGCGAGATGCGTTGTGTTATCCTGTCGTCAGCAGAAGCAATTGCCTCGACTTGCAGGCGACCGTCTGTAATCAGTAACATACACGCCTTTTGCGCACCGGCATGCTCCAGTGCCAGGCGTAAAAGTTTGGTTAGTACGCGGTCCAGCACAATTTCGCCTGAGATGGTTTGCGCTGCCCGCAATACAGTTGTGGTGTCCAGTATTCTTTGTCCGAGTTCCTGGCTCCCATAGGTGCCGCTAACGCTGGCAAAGTCTCTAACGGTAAGATCCACCAGGTCACCGACACTCCAGGTACCGGTTTCGGTTCGGGAATGTCTCTGGTCGGCAATCATGGAGTGAAACTCCTGTTCCATCTGATTGACCTTGGCCAAAGCACCCCAGCGTAGGTAAGCCTGGTACGCGTTGCGCACAAACAGCCGGGCAAAGTCCGATCTGGATGCCCGTTCGCACTGTCGGGCTGCAAGCTCATAAGCCAGCGCTTCATCGTTAGCGAGCCCCAGTTTACGTGCATTTTTTGCGGCGCGCTCATAATGCTCCAAAGCGCTCGTGCTGTCTGATGATAACCAGGCAAGTTCAGCCTGCAGAATGTTGAGTTTAGGCGTGGTGTACCCAAGCCCCTTGGTTTCCCAGTTACTCAGTTGTTTGATAGCTTTTTTGACCGTGTGTGCAGCATTTGGGGCTCCGGTCTTTATTTCAATCAGAGCGGCACAAAACGTGTGACAAACAGTAAGTGGACTTCCGACCAAAGCGCCTATGAATTTTCGAGACTCCTCAAGGGTGCGTTTTGCGCCGAGAAAATCGTTGAATATTACGGCGAAATAAGTACGTAAAACGTATATGTGGGCAAATGCTACCCTGTCTTCTGAATTATTAATTCTGATTGGATTAGGGTGATCCTCGGAATTTTCTCCGTCATCATCCTGCCCCTGAAGGCTGGTTACCATCTGGTGCATGTACTGGACTATGTTTAACGCGGTAGTGTGTCCGAAACCTGATACTTCTGATAATCGAGCCAGCATTTCACGTTGAAGAGAACCCAGTTCCATTCCTCTCAACAGAGCATTGGTGGAATAAAAAGTAAAAGCAGTAAGTGCGAATTCGTAATCTTGCTGGTCGATGCTCCTGCGCATGCAGTGGGTGAGATCAGCAAGCGTGGATTCCAATCCGGATTTCCAGTGAACCACCAGCCCGGCGAGGATGGTTTTGGTGCGTGTGGTAAATTTATCCTCCGTTAACTGTTCAAGAAGAATATGTGCGTTTGCCGTTAGTTTGGTAGCCTCTTCAAATTTTCCTTCACCGATTTTACTCACAGCCAACGCTGCAAATGCAAATGCGCATTCCGAGGACATACCCTTTTCCCAGGATAGCCGAATTACATCCTGTGCCAGTTTTTCGGTTCGTGGAGACTGCGCATGGTAACCACAATGCAACAAATAACAAACAATTCGAAAGGCTTGTTTTAATTGCACATCAAACAGCATATTTGCCTGGACGGGAACCGGGCGCAATTCAGTTTTTTTGCGAAAGGGATTGAATAATCGTCGTGGCGGATTGAACTGTATTATATCCAGGCAAGCGAAGCCTTCATCCAGAGCCTTTGGCAACTGGTTTCTGACAATGGCTGCCCGCAGACTGATTTCGCGCAGTGATATTTTGTTTGAAAGATCTGCGTTTCCGCTATTGCCGATCGCTAACATGTGATCTAGCTGTTCGAAATCACCGCATAGAAAGGCGGATTCACATGCACAAAGTATTAACTCCCTGCATAACTGGTTATCGCCCCGGTATTCTTCAGGAGAAAACAGCGCCAGACCAATGCGACAATATTTATAGGTGCGCTGGAATGCATTCCTGCGTTTTGCAGCAAACGCCGCTATCAAATTGTAATGCGCTATTTGATCCCTGCGGGGGTTGCTTGTATCAAAGGGGTCGCAAGCAATATTCAGGTGATCTGCAATGGCAAGAATGCTTTCTTCGTCGTTGCGTTTTTCAGCAATCAGGTTGTCGGCTATCTCCAGATGGATTTTTTGTTTGTCATTGTCATCAAGCATTGAATACGTTAAGGCTCGTACACGAGGATGCGAGAATTGGTACATAAGTTCTTTTTCTGTGGAATCTCCAACAGTGGCAATCAGGCCTTTTGAGACAGCTTTTCTCAGGTGGTGTGAAGCAGTAGCGGTGTCTGTTTGCAGGAGCCTTGTCAAAGCCAGCAGGGAAAAACGCTCGCCCAGACACGCGCCAATATGCATGGCGCGCAGGGTCTTACTGGCTAATTCCATAAACTGCTTGGCAATGCGTTGATGCGAGTTGTCAGTAAAATAGTGTTCGCGCACAGCTTGCATGCTCCATGACCATACGTTCAGGGTGGTATCAAAGTAAATCGCATCCTGATCGTATAATTCGAACAACAAATCCAAAATGTGCTGTGGTACGCCGTCGGTCTTTGTGTGTATTTCACTTGCCAGTTCGCGAACCTTGGCTTCGGACTGCATGAACATATCTGACAACATGGATCGTACATCTGGTTTCCCCAGCAAAGTTAAGGGGATATCCACCATTCGGTTATAGTGTGTCAGTTCCGAAATGTCCGGGGATTCCCGGGTTTCAGTGCACAGGATAGTAAGCATATTCCGGCAGTGGCCGGTCAGATCAAGTAACTCTGCCAGGTGGGCTGAATCTATATAGTCCGCATGATCCAATATGACGATAACGGGGGTAGGACTGAAAATTTGCATTAATGTGCGTAATATCTGGTTTGAATTGCTGCTTCCCGTCTGCACCTCCCCCTTGGGCGGTGCGTCCAGAAAGTGCGCCAGTTCGGGTACGACAGATACAAAACGTTCTTGTTGCGTCTCGGGAATGCGGTTTAGCCTGGCGCGAATTTCACGGGTTTTGCCATCCGGCAGGGAGAGGGCCCGTCTGTACAGGGCACGTACCAGAGACTGCATAATCTCTCCACCTACCGAGTCGTCCAATGGACCTGCGCAACAATACAGACCCTGCCTTTCTGAAATATTGGCACTCACTGCGTCTGCAAATCGCGCCTTTCCCATTCCCTGTACGCCGTGGATCCTGGCCAGAATCGTATTGCCTTTATTTATGCTGTCCAGAAGCTCATTAACTGTTTCCAGCTGTTCTTCCCTGCCATAGAGGCGTTTAGGTAGACTCAGCTGTCCGCGTTTGTCATCCCGTGCGAGGGGAAAGCTGGATATTTCTGAATTTTGCTCCCATAGCAATCTTCCGGATTCTATATCTGTGTACCCGGAGTGAGCACTCTGGTAACGCTGTTCAGGCTGTTTGGACAACAGCTTGTTTATAATTTCTGATAACCAGTGCGGGGTATTAGGGTTCACTTCTTTTAATGCAGGTGGTGTACGTGCAATCTGAAAATGAATCAGTTCAAGTGGATCAGAGCTGTTAAAAGGTGGAGTGCCACAAAACAGTTCAAATAATGTTGCACCAAGAGAATAAAGATCTGTTCGATAATCTACTACGCGATTAACCCGACCGGTTTGTTCCGGAGAAATATAGGGCAGGGTCCCGGTGAGATTACTGGCGGAAGCAGACTCCGGATATTCGCGCGAAGAGTAGGTTGCCAGCCCAAAATCGATGAGTTTTATCTCATTATTCTGCGCCGAATAGATAATGTTTGAGGGGTTAATATCCCGATGGATTATGCCCTCATCATGAATCGATTGCAGTGCCAGGCACAGCTCGCTGGCAATAAACAATTTGTCTTCAAAGCTTAGTGTACCTGATGTCACCAGTTCCCGAAGAGACATGCCATCAACGTCTTCAAAAACTAATTGAAAAGAATCCTCAATCAAATGCAGGACACGGACAATGTAAGGGCTCGTGATGGATTGATTGATAGAATACTCGTGGTGGTAACGAGGAATTGCGGCGGGATTGTGCGAGGCGGACTTAATGGTTTTAAGGATGACTTTTTGACCGCGCCAGGTTGCGCGCTCTACCAGGGTGGTATCACTTTCGTAGATGCACTCATTAACTATGGGGTCTCCAGTACTCATTTCCTGGTGCGCATAGTCAGATGCTCTTGGTTATTGAAATCTCGTGCAGAAAATCAGTGGATTTCAGGTGTAAACAGGTAGCCGGTACCATGAATAGTGGCAATAATTTGCGCAGATGAAGCGCGTTCACCCAGCTTTTTGCGTAACTGTCCAACCAGCACGTCGATATAACGATCATCCGGAAACCATTCTCTGTTGCGAATGCGCATCATCAGTTGATCCCTGTTCATAACCTCACCGGCTTTTTCCATGAAGGCCAGCAATAATTGATATTCACCTGCAGAAAGTTGTTCGCTGGTACCATCGGAAGAAGTGAGCTCTCGCTTGTTCAGATCCAGCTTCCAGTCGTCGAAAGTCCGAATGTGGTTCTTTTTACGTTGGCTTTGTTCAATGTGAACGCGCCGAATCAGATTCTTTGAGCGACTGAGTAGCTCGCGTGGATCAAATGGTTTGGTGACGTAGTCGTCGGCACCACTTTCCAGCCCCAGGATACGATCAATTTGTTCCTGCTTACTGGTGACGAGAATTATCCCGATATCAGAAATAGCGCGAATTTCCCGCGTTAGCGTTAAACCATCTTTGCCTGGTAATCGGATGTCCAGCAATACCAGGGTAATCTGTGTCGAATTGATGGTGGAGATAACTTCATCGCCTGATCCCAGTGCGGTAACCCTGAAACCCTCTTCTTCGAAGTAGGAAACGAGTTGTTCGCGTGTTATCGGTTCGTCTTCAACAACGAGTATGTGATCTTGATCTGCCATAAGTTCCCTGTCCTGGTGGAACGCATTGAATGTGTTACAACGCACTAATGCTCTAACACCTATCTAATCATCTGTGCAGGCTGTTCTGTAACAGCTGCAAATCATGCTAGGCTCTACTCCCGCATGCACCTATTATGGTGTAATTAGACCCTTATGCTACTTAAATTCATCGTGAATTTCGCGGATTGGGTAACCTGTCACGTGAAAACTGTGTCGAGAGTCTGGAATATGGGCCGTCTAAGGATTTTACCCCAACAACTTAGCGATACTGCTCTTGCGGGTGTGATCGATGAGTTTATCAGCCGGGAGGGTACGGACTATGGGCACAAAGACTATAGCCTGGAAGAAAAACGCCGCGCGGTGTTGGCACAGATAGAAAGTGGTAGTGCTGTGATTAGTTTCGACCCAGACAGTGAGAGTACTTCCATCATCGACAGTACCCTTTTGTAGTTACATTTATTTAGCTTTACACCACCCCTTTTATCGACCTATGTATCGACCAAATTCCGTTCCACGATAGTCATCTATGGTGGAAATGTGAAGCAGGTCACGCTTTATTGCCCTAATCCTCTGGTGATGTTGATCTAATTAACAGAACCACTGCTTCAGTTCCCTAAGCTACAACCCGGTAACAGGCCCGGTATGGATTACCGGTTGAAGTTCGTTTGCCAGGAAAGACAGGGATTGCGCAATGGGATCGAAGGCAACATACCAGGTAGAAAAATGGAAGCTCGCCATAGTAGGTGTACTATCGCTCCTGATTGTTGCCCAGACCGCACATGCCGTTGGCACCATCGCAGGACGGGAAATCAACAATTCTGCCCAGGCCAATTACGCCATTGGCGGGATACCCCAGTCCGAGGTAGATAGCAATACCGTCCAGGTATACGTAGATGAATTACTCGACGTGGTTGTTGTTAACGATGACGGTGCTCCCGTTACGGTATCCACTCCCGGCGTTGGCGCAGAGCTACAATTTACTATTACCAATACTGGAAATGGCAGTGAAAGTTTTCGACTGCTTGCAGAGCATACAATTGTTGGTGATGACTTTGATCCAGGGCTTACCCAATTATACCTTGAGAGTAACGCAATACCCGGTTTACAGACCGGCGGGGGCGGTGACACCGTTTATATTGCCGGAAACAATGATCCCCTCCTGGCAGCAGATGCTGCACTAATTGTTTATGCAGTAAACAGCATTCCTGCCGGTTTAAACCCGGATGACCAGGGCTTTGTAGAACTCAGGGCAATTTCCATAACAGTGTTTAACCAAGCCGGGACGGATGACCCGAATGATCCCGGTTTTCCTGCCGTGGGTACGCAATATGCCGGTGTAGGCGACCTGGATGAAAACGGGGTCGCGAATGTGAACGCGGTGGTAGGTACCAGTCACAACCTGGCTTTGCTGCTGCTCCGGGACAGGGGCATTTATGATGTAAGTGCTGCCCTGGTCACCCTCGTTAAAAGTGTTGTATCCGTTCTGGACCCCTTTGGAGGGACGAGCGTGATTCCCGGTTCTGTTGTGCGTTATCAGATTGTCGCCAGCGTTACGGGTACAGGCACTGTTGAGGGTCTGCTGATCACCGATGCCTTACCGGCTGAACTTGAGTATGTAGCTTCTTCCCTGGTAGTAGCACCCGCCTTACCGGCGGGCGAAGAAGCAGACGATGATTTCTTGCCTGCAGGGCCTGACAACACAGGATTTAGTGCACCCAACACAGTAACGATTAGTTTGGGAGATGTGGTCGCCGGTGGCGCCGATATCACCATAACTTTTGAAGCAACCATTAGGTAGTAGCAGTAACACTACATCCATAAAGAAAAAGTGGAGTACAGAAAGATGAATATGAACAGAAACCTTATGACTGCCGGGCACACAGTTGCAGCACTGCTGTTTACCTTGGCCGGATTACAGGCGGTGGCGGATGTAAATCTGAATACCTCCGTGCAAAAGGTACAGGCATATCTCGCCGAGGATGGCCAGCGGAAAACCCGTCTGGTTCCTGCAGAA
>Ga0256847_1000350_pt1 | contig 30050 bp, 19 predicted proteins | sample TeddybearmetaG_FD_189099 | JGI IMG/M metagenome (GOLD analysis project Ga0256847, IMG submission 189099) | Hydrothermal vent microbial communities from East Pacific Rise, Pacific Ocean - Teddybear | ecosystem: Environmental > Aquatic > Marine > Hydrothermal vents | place: Pacific Ocean: East...
ATCTTAACACCGTAAACCAGAAACTGAAGGAACTAAACCCATGCTGACATTCAGATCCTTGTTGCGTACGCTCGCATTCATTGTCTTGCTGGCATCGCTGGCGTCTTGCTCCTCCAACACCTTCAACCCAGTTAACTGCACCGACCTGAATGGAAAGAAAATATTGATTTGCATCCAAAAGTAACCCAGGTTTTGCATTGAAAATTGACCACCCACGATGCAAGATTATGACCTGGCTTTTTAATTTTGTACTGGGTTTGAGAGGATAGGTGAAACAAAAGCGCTGTTCGAGAAAGTGGGCACGTATCTGAATTGAAGTGTCTTGGGCTATTCGAGGGAATTATTCTTGGATTTGCGGTTATGCTCCCGGGATGTTTGGAAAAGTCGATTCTGGTGTATTTGGCGACCCTACCCTGGTTTATGTAACCAAGGGTAAAAAGGTATTTGAACTGATGCGCGCAAACTGGCTGCTGGCGTTGAAACAATTTGAACAAAGAAGATAAAATCCCCTCACAGCTTATTGCCCTGGTTGAGCAGGCGTCCGCGTGCGATATTTGCGCAAGTCATTTGCCTCTAGGTCCGCGGCCGATATTCCAAGTCAGCACGCAGGCAAAAGTGTTAATCGTTGGCCAGGCTCCGGGAACTAAAGTGCACGAAACTGGGGTTCCTTTTGATGACCCGAGTGGTAACCGACTCCGCGATTGGATGGGCATTAACAAGGACACCTTTTATAACGCCGATCAAATCGCCATTTTACCCATGGGGTTCTGTTATCCAGGTCGCGGTACTTCAGGCGATCTGCCGCCGCGCTCGGAGTGTGCCCCCGCGTGGCGAAAAGCTTTCCTGGATCTCATGACCAATGTCGAACTCACGCTACTGGTGGGACAATACGCCATGCGCTGGCATCTGGGTTCGAGCATGGGTAAAAATCTCACAGAAACCGTCCGTAACTGGCGTACTTTTCAACCGACCTACCTGCCACTTCCCCATCCCAGCCCACGCAACAATATCTGGCTGAAACGTAATCCCTGGTTCGAAAGCGAAGTACTTGTCTTCATCCAACCCCGCATCCAAAAACTCCTCCACTAGTCTGCCAACAATATGCGGAACATCCTGACTTCGATCGGACTAGCCCAGTCCCTAAGATTTAGAACGCAGAGACTGGATGTCCCGGATTTCGGTCAGCTAGATCTCGGAAATTGAGAACGCAGATTGGATGTCCTGAATTTGGCGGTGAGTTATTGTGTGTCCAATACTTGCAATTTTTCGGGTTTTGAGGCAACTGCGACGATCAGGATAGTCGTGAAGACGGCGATTGGGAAGCCCACGTGTGCGAACTTAGAGAAACGGGCTGCGAGTCAGCGCGTAGCACCTGAGGAGTCTATATGAGTCCGCATTAAAGTGCTTTTCGGGAAAATGATCGTGTACTGTACCGGACGATTTTACAGCTCTCGGTTGGATTTTTCGCTGGAATTGGGAAATGCAATGGAATGATCAGCAGCACCCAGGCAAAGTCGGGTGAAATGGGAGGTCAATCTCGCTGAAAAATATTTCAATAGATACACAAAGCTGAAACTGACCGAGCAAGTTCAACTCGCCTGCAGGCGCAGTACCAAATACGCTTTCATTTTTGGCATCGGCACGTCCTGGAATACGCTTCTAGTTGGTCCGGATAATTTCATGTGTGCCAAACTGTATACTATAGTGCCTGTGGCTTTAGTGAATCAGAAGCGGGCATGACCTCAACCACATGAGTGGGCCACAAAACTTTTCACCCAGGTGAATGACGCAGGAATAATTATCGAAGCGGTTTCACGATTCGATTGGACTTAATATGGACTTAAACTTTTAAAATGGTAAGTGTTGGAATTACTATATAACTATAACTTATTGATTATTAGGATTTTTATTGGTCGGGACGGCAAGATTTAACACGGCGAGTCTCGCTTGCGACCACCACACCCCCAGGGGATTGGAATTTCATGTAAATCTCAGTATCTATATAGCCTGTGGGCAGGCAGACATTCCTCAAAAATCTCAAATTCCTCACGAGCATGTACTGTATATTTTAGTCAGTATTCTATCTGACCAGAGAATAAACCATCACCACATCTCTTAAACCAGTTCTAACCATTTATCGGCAAGCTCATATTTGCGGGATTTGTTGGCTTCCCCATGCTGAGTTATAAAATCGCTATCAACCCATTTTTTGCATAAATTTAATGCTGTCCGTATATGGATATTCAGTAATTCTGCAATCTCGCGGGTGGTTATATATTTGCTTTTGGTGAACAGGCTCAAGACCTGTTTTTGCCTCTGGTCAAGTTCACGCAAAAGTACGCTATGATCGGTTTTTTTGCCCTTGGCTGCCTCGCTTGCCTTTAAACGTACATTGGCAAATGCATCGGCCATACCCTTACAGAAATACACAATCCATCCGGTAATGTCCGCCTGCTCACGACCAAAATAGTAGTTGTTGGATTCACCAACGGTCAGGGCATTATAATAGGCTTGCAAATTCGTTGCGTAATATTCTTCGAGAGAATAAATCCCTTTTAACCCATAGCCGGATTTATGTAATACCAAATTCGTGAGTAATCGAGCGGTTCGCCCGTTACCGTCATAATATGGATGGATTGTGGCGAATTGGTAATGCGCAATGGCGGCAATAATGGGCACAGGTAATTCTGCTTTGCTGACCTCATCATTGATCCAGTCAATCAGATTAAGCATGAGGCCTGATACATCTTTAGCTTCTGGTGGCATATAGACAATAGAGCCGCTTCCGCTGTCTTTAATCACGTTTTGACTATCACGATACGGCGAAGAGCCCTTTTTACCATCCATCACTAATCCATGTAGCGTTTGGATATCAAGTTCAGAAATTTGCGCGGTTTCGGCCCTTATGAGTGCGTCAAGAAAACCCAAAGCCTGGTAATAATATTTAACCTCTCTTTCGTCGCGCTCTCGATTGGGAAATGTACCTCCCTGAAGCACATCTTCCACCTGTTCCTGTGTCAGGCGGTTGCCTTCGATCTGCGTAGAATAATGCGTAGATATGAGCCGCGCAGATTCACGCAAAGATGTTAGAACAGGCACAGTTATCGGCAAGCTGGAAACTGCCTGACGAGAGGCCTCAATATCCATCAAAAATTTTGTGAGCGCTGCTGTGATTTGAAAATTAGGCGTAAATACCATTCAACAAGCCTTACGCTTATAATGGTTTCCAATCTAGCAAGATTCGCACAAACTTCCAATAACATTCCAATAAAATTCGCGTTCTATCAATGCATTCAAGTCGAATAGCAACTGTTAAAGTGCGCTTCGAGGAATTATCTGAGTACTGGAATCAAAGCTTGTGGAGTTATCGAGCTGGGTACAGAGAGCTTGCACGGGGTGCATAGACACCGGTGGCAGACTGATTTCGAATGGTACCCACCAAAAGTAGGCGCTTTTAGGCGAAGCACTTCGTGGAGCAGGCTCACCAGAGTCCCACCCCATCTTCGGTCATATCGCATCGAGTTGAATCCGGGATTTGGTGGGTTTGCTGGCACGGCCAGGCGGTTTTCAGGGCGGCGCCTGTTGCTGGTGAATACCTCTCATAGAGTTAGATTTTAACGCTATTGGGTGTTTAGTAAATCCTGGGAATTCCAGTTAGCGCATCGAATAGTAATTGCTCGAACTTAGCTACTTCAAGTATGCAAAGCGATCAAAACTAGGACTTGATACGTGTCAATTGTGTCTATGTTTGTGTCTGATATGAACACATAGAAATATAAAATATTGGGTTTCGCGCTACAGGCATTGAGTTTATTGTGTGTTCTATTGGTCGGGACGGCAAGATTTAACGCGGCGAGCCTCGCTTGCGACCACCACACCCCCAGGGGATCGGGATTTCATGTAAATCTCAGTATCTATATAACCTGTAGAGCAGGCAGACATTCCTCAAAAATCTCAAATTCCTCACGAGCATGTACTGTATATTTCAGGGTGTGATGGAACCTAAATTTTTGAGGCCACAGCGTACACTGTATTGCGCGGTGACCGGCTCAATTACGCCCACAACGGACACGTCAGTGTACTATCTGACCAGAGAAATAACGCAGGTAAAGACCCATGCCTGAAATCACATGCCTATGCGGCAGGAATCGCCCCCAAATACGGTCAATTTCTGACCATCGGGAGCTATCGCGGAGATTAGAACCACTATATTCCTCATAAATTGCGGAGAATATGATCCCTACCCTTCATCTCCGACACTATATTCCAGGGGAATAGGGCATATTGAAAACAAATATATCTGTTTATATTGCAGATGAATATGTATTTTTCAGCACAATAACCTAACAAGAGACAAGCACGATAACCTAATATTAAGTTGACACAATAACCTAATACTGGTAAAACATAAGCATCTAGTAGAGGTTGATCAAGTAAACCTGGAAGATAAAGAAAGGCAACAGAATGGCCACGCCCCCTGAGAAATTGGCATCTTCCCTGGAAGTCCTGCAAGCATTGCAGGAACAGAGCATTGTTGCCATACGTACCAGCCAGCTCACAAGAACGCATCGCGAGCGCCTTGTTAAGAACGGTTTCCTCAAGGAGGTCATGAAGGGCTGGTACATCCGGGCACGCCCGGATGAGGCTGCCGGAGAGAGTACGGCCTGGTACGCATCATTTTGGGAATTCTGCGCTGCCTACTTGGAAGAGCGCTTCCAAAATAAATGGAGCTTATCACCCGAGCAATCGCTTTCTATCCATGCCGAGAACTGGAACGTGCCAGGGCAACTTCTGGTGCGCGCAAAGCGCGGTGATAACAAGCCAACCACACTGCCTCACAACACTTCTCTGTTCATTCTACGCGCCGCCCTGCCCGATCTCGAACAATGCACAATCAATCAAGGCTTGCGCCTGTTTTCGTTACCGGCAGCGCTCATTGCTGCAAACCCTACAATATTTCGACAGAATCCCACCGATATGCGGGTGGCACTCGCCTTGATCCAGGACGCCTCGGAAGTCCTTACTCTGCTACTTCAAGGTGGTCATTCAAAAGTTGCGGGACGGCTCGCCGGGGCTTTTCGCAATATCGGCAACGACAAGATCGCTGATCAAATCATCAAGACTATGCGAACTGCTGATTTTAAAGTCCAGGAAAAAGACCCATTCGAAGCTGCTGCCACCTATCAACCTCCCCCGCGCGAGCGCTCTCCATACGTGAACCGGATGCGCTTAATGTGGCAGGAAATGCGTGAGCCAATTATCGGTAACTTCCCGAAGACCCCCGGACTGCCTGCCAACACCGAGAGCTATCTAAAACATATCGATGATGTCTATGTCACGGACGCTTACCATTCGCTGTCCATTGAAGGCTATCGGGTTAACCGGGAACTGATAGAGCGCGTTCGCAGCGGCGACTGGTACCCCGATAACGATGAAGAAGACCGGCAGCGCCGCGACGCGCTTGCAGCACGCGGTTATTGGCAAGCCCACCAGAGAGTCAGAAAAACCGTAGCGAGAATAATTACCGGAGAAAACCCCGGCGCGGCTATCGATGCCGATCATAGCGATTGGTATCAGGAACTATTTGGGCCGAGTGTCACCGCCGGTATTCTCAAACCTGCCGAACTTGCCGGGTACAGAACCGATCAGGTCTATATCCGCAATTCGCTTCACACCCCTCTCCGCGTACAGGCCGTACGGGAGTGTATGCCCGTGCTCTTCGACCTATTACAAGAAGAAACCGATCCGGCAGTCCGTGTTGTTCTCGGCCATTTCATTTTTGTCTATATCCATCCCTACATGGATGGCAATGGCCGCATGGGGAGATTTCTTATGAATGCCATGTTGGCGGGTGGCGGCTACCCCTGGACCGTCGTTCCAGTAGAACGCCGTGATGATTACATGCAGGCCTTGGAGCAAGCGAGCGTTCATCAGAATATTGCACCATTCACCACATTCCTGGCAGGTCTTGTCGAAGAAGCTCTCGCCGAATAAGTCCCACCCATGAAATCATAACGTGAATGAGAGAGCTCTTGGTCGCGGTCATGAAGTACATCTGCGTGTAAATGTTGATACTCGTCTCCCCGTCACAAGCAGCCATATATCTCTTTACAGCAATATTTCTATATAGTAATATATATAAATCAACAATTCAGAGGCAGGTAATTAGATGGATGCATTTTCAGCCATTGTTGAACCCAATCGGCGGTTGCTCCTCGAAACTGTACGCCGCCAGCCTTGCACAGTGAACATGTTGGTCGAGGTAGCCGGATTAAGCCAACCAGCTGTATCAAAACACCTGAAGATATTGAAAGCTGCAAACCTTGTTGTCGTACGCCCAGATGGGCAGAAGCGATGGTATGAACTGAACGCACAACCGCTGATGGAAGTCGACAAGTTTCTTGAGCCTTACCGTCAGTTTCTCAGCAACAAACTCGACCATCTAGAACAACACCTTGATGAGATGGACCAATAAGGACTAATTTAATGACAACATCGACCGCAAATTTTGATGCCGAAAGTCTTGGAGTCTATGGAACCGATGATGCTGGTAATAAGACAATTACATACACCAGAAATCTGAGTCACTCGATTGAAAAAGTCTGGCGGGCAATAACTTTAGAGGAACACCGGGCAGTCTGGTTTCCGGAGTTAAGCCTGGTCAAGACCGTTGGTGGAAACGCCATCGTCAACTTCAGCGGCTCGGAATGTCCACCACCAGAAGACAATCCCAGCGATGTCTACTACTGCAAAGTGATCCGTTTTGAACCACCTAATTTACTGGAATACATTGGACCCCGTGAACACCACAGGTTTGAACTCTTATCACAAGGCAGAGGATGTCAGCTCACTTTCCTTGCGACACTGCCAGATATTTCCACCTTTGAGGATGAACGAAAGACCATTCAATCACGCTACGGTGTTGCTTGTGGTTGGCATTACAAACTGGATGAAATGGAATGGAGCCTGGATGGGGTTCCATTTGAAGATGAGGGCTACGCCGGACCAATCAAAACCAAATACTACTTTGCCTATCTGAAACTGGACAAGAAGAAGCCGTGATCGACCAAGTAGTGCTGGTGATGATTCAGAATCAGCACGAAGACTATAGAACAACTGTGAATCAAGCCAAATTATAAACGTGTTATCCAGAGTGATGTCGGGTCAGTAGTTACTTGCGGGGAAAGCTATTAAAGAGTGACTCCGCCTGCTGGGCTCAACCACCAACCGCGTTGCAGCGACCCAATGACTAACAGTCAAAACATCAATATTGGCCAAAACAATCAATCAATTGGACTTAATATAGGCTTAAACCAGATAATCGTTGAATCTTAGAAACAGCAAGTAGTTCAACTTGTTGTTTCTAAAAATATATTGGTCGGGACGGCAAGATTTAACACGGCGAGTCTCGCTTGCGACCACCACACCCCCAGGGGATCGGGATTTCATATAAATCCAAGTGTCTATGTAGCCTGTAGAGCAGGCAGACATTCCTCAAAAGCCTCAAATTCCTCACGAGAATGTACTGTATATTTCGGCGTGTGAATTTACAGACAGCTTGGAGATTCTTAAACGTGAATGGGTAATTGACATGGATACCTCTCAGAGGGCTCTGAAAACTGTAGCGTGAGGTTTTGAGAGGAGGAATTATTAAAGTGCTCTTCGAGGAATTGTCAGAGTACTGGAATCGAAGCTTCTGGAGTTATCGGGCTGGATTTTCTTGAAAATGGGCTAGGTACGGAGGGCTTGCACGTGGTGCTTAGACAAAGTCTCAATCGGTGGGAGGTTCATCTCGCAGGCTGATTTCGAATGATACCCACCAAAAGTAGGCGCTTTTAGGAGAAGCACTGCGTGGGGTAGGCTCTCGGTTTAGATGGCACGGGTAATGACTTTGAGGGTACGCGTAAGCACGTCTGGACGGCTGGCATGAAGAAAGTGTAGCGGCCATGGAAAAGACAAAACCCATTATCGCGCGGGAACCAGTGGTATGACGTGATCAATCAGATGAGCGGACGTCTCAATCATCCGCCGGGCACCGCAGGACAGGCAGAAACCCCGGCACTTACAGGAAAAGGCGACGAGATGTTCGTGTCGGCAAGCATCGCATTTGGCCCGCAGAAAGCCGTATTCCAGGCGACCACAAGCAAGGGTAAATGGCGTCCGTGTTAACAGTTGATGCACGCCGCTACCATTCCTCCTTCATCAGCTTTCCAACAGTATGCAACCTGCCACTCAGCACAAAGCTCATGTCTGTCTGCTCGGCGTCCACAATCGCATCACAGTCATGGAGTTGCATGGCGAATGCAGCGCGACTCTCTCCAACGATATTCTCAAGATGGTCTCTATCAAGGGCGAAGAAGTATTCGACGTATCCACCGGGAAAAATAGCTTTGGTTGGCTTTTAGTGTTTGTGCGGGTCAGATGCAAACACTACCGCCATACTTACCATAGTGGCGGCAAAAACAAACTAATCAGGTTGTACCATGCGTGTAGTGAGACAGGTAATATCAGATTCTGACGGTGATCAAAAAAGTATCCAAAAACCAGGCCAGGAAAAAACACCAACAATGCACTAAGGTTCATAAAAATGAAAAAATGGGTAAGTGCAAAAAACAGGTTCGCCACAGCGTTCGCTACCGACAAACCCAAATATTCGCTACGCGCAAATCGTATTCTGGATAATTCGCCTTGAACCCAGGCTCTGAAGATAATTTCTTCGCAGACCGGATATACAACGACTGCCAGCAGAAGCACCCTCGGCGAGCCTAACCCTTCAAGTGAAAGACCTACGCCCGCAATCACAGAATACCCAATTACCCATAGTGGAGCTGCAAGAAAGGCCGCAATAGTTCGCGACTCTATGGCCATGTTATCCCACTGGTGTAGCAGCCCATCTTTTTCTATGGATAGCTAACAGTGAAAGCAAGGTGATCAGAATCAATGTCGGATCAAGCTCATCGGTAGTTCCAACGCTACAACCTCCAATCCGTCTGGGCTTGTTTCTTTGAACAACATCCTCTGTGGGCGACGGTGCTGGTTCACTCAGTACTGCCGGGCCACCCGGATCGGTGATAACGCCGTTTGCGACACCATCGGTGTCGAACTCACCACCGTCAGTCAATCTAAGTATCCACCCATCCTCTGTTTTGGTTGCCCTGTCGCCATCTCCGGATTCAGGTAGAACCTGAAATGAGGACATAGTCTGCGGATCAGGAACTTTGATATACGACTGATTATCCGGAATGGGAACAAAGGCAATCAGCACTTCTGCACTTGTGCCCTCTGAACCAATTGGAAGGTTAATTTCGAATGAGACCAGCCCGGATGGTAACTCTAAAATTGTTCGGGTTTCTCCGTCTATTGGCTGCAAATCGAGTCCAACTGCGTCACTGAAAACTACATTCGACAGGCTGGTGCCAGGTTCAGAAATTACTGCGATAAATTTCAGGTCTTCTTCCTCATTCGGATCTGGTGCATTGCCTTCGAGCAAGTCCTCCAGACCGACAATAACGGTGGTGACATTAGATTGCTCTTTGTCAGGAATGCCATCATCATTTATGTCTCCGATAAGGTCTTCGATAAAATCTTCTACCCCATCATTATCGGTATCTACGAGCGCGACAGGTTCGACACATCTGGAGAAGGTGCTTGTGGAATCATCGATGGTTAGCGTTGCGGTAAAGCCATCGAGCGTCGCAATGGGCGAGCTCTCTGGTACACTAATTGCTGCCAGAAATGGCTTGTCCCGCACTTCGTTTCTAAATACGCGTTGCTGCAGAACAGGTACTCTTCCTTCCGGGTTTGAACAATCATCGTTTCCGTAGATTTCCATTGTGCCATCTACATCTTCTTCTGGCCGGGCTGAAAATATGAGCAGCACCTCTCCGTTTGCGTTGGGAGCGGACCGGCCGGCGAAGATGGGTATTGGATCGTGTGGCATTACGGTGTATAGAATGCCCTGGTTATTATTCTCATAAATGGGTCCTCGTTCAATAAGAGCCGGTTGTACACCCTGAATGAGGATGCCCGATTGCTGATTGAATGCGATCCGGTTCGTACGCAAGGTCACTCGAGTATTATCAATGCTGATTCCTATAGCATTTGGTAAAGCGGTGCCTCCATTGCCTGTGCCAACAAAATTGTTGCTTAAGGTCACCGTTTCTTCGCCTAAATCTTTTAAAAACACACCCGAGCCAGTATTCCCACTGATTCTGTTGGTCTTGATAACCAGCCCGCTGGTCCCGGTAGTTTCTGCCAAAATACCTACATCATTTGACCAGGCATTAGTTCCCCCAACATCCGTACCAATAAAATTGTTTTCAATACGCGTATTTTTGCCTGGACGCATTTCTATTCCGGCCAAACTGTTGTTACCAATCACGTTACGTTCTTCAAGCCCAGGGCCACCAATGCGGACCGATTCAGCACCCGCTACAAGAATACCAGTGGCACTGCCATGATTCGCGCCCATTGAGGTGCCAATACGGTTGCCCGAAACAACATGACCGCTTCCGTTTACCAACCAAATTTCTCGCTGAGAATGGCCGGCAATGGTGTTATTGGTGATTGTGATCGGACCCGGATTACCAAATACCGTGATTCCAAGTTGTTGATCGGATCCCAACGGCACGTCCTCGGTCGAATTCAATCCAATAGTGTTGCCGGTAACAACGAGACCTGGCGCTTGAAAATTACTCGGGTTTTCGGTTGCACCCGGTGCTACGTTGCTTTGATCGCTACCGATGAGTGTTATATTTGCCACATGCCCAACAATTTGGTTTTGATCTATAAGCGTATCAGGGCTGGCGCCTACCAGGACTCCATTTACAGGGTTCGACACCCTGGCCGATGGCAATTGGCCAGACCCGTCAAATCGCAGGCCTATCTGGTTGGCCACAATGCGGGTACCCGAGACAGCATCACCAATTACCAAAATCGAGTCCCGACAGCCGGCGATCTGATTGTCCATCACTAATGTGTTGGTAATTGTGCTGGAATCAGTCGGAGCATACAGACGAGAGCTCCCAACCTTTAGACAAATATCGTTGTCCAATGTTGTGGTGCCAGACTGTGTCAGGCCAATTTCATTGCCCTCTATTGTGGTATTTGACACCGTACCTGACGATTTAGTCTCATCGATAAACGCGAGTTGGGTGGGATCTATCAGCACTACTGAGTTTTCGTTTAAATCCTGTACGACAATCTTGTTGTTGCGAACGGTATTACCATCACCTTGTCTGATCAGGACGCCTGTATCGTGGATGCCTGAAAGCGGCGTACTACCATCTGCCAGAAGACCGATGTTGTTTCCGCTTACAGTATTTCCATCGGGAGAAGGAGTTGTATCGAATTGCGCCATCACAATTCCAAGTTCGCCTAAAATTATGTTACGCCGGGTTGGGGATGAACCACCTATGGTATTTAGGCTTCCTCGGATGACAACACCAGCCAATGGGCTACCTAGTGACGCAGTCCCGGCGACATTTGTGCCAATATAATTGTTTTCTACTGAGTTGGCATCGCTTCGAAGATCCACACCAATATTGGTAGCCACTATTATATTTCGCTCTTCTGTCGAGGCTCCACCGATGGAATTCCCATTGGCACCCGTCGCTACAAAAACTCCCCACCCATTTGGAACAGAAAGTTCTCCTGAAATGTCCGTGCCAATAAAATTACCAAAAATATGGTTATTGCCCTTGTCAGCAATACCGATGGCGACACCTGCCACCCCGTTGTTATCTGTGGGGTCGCTGTCAAATCCATTAAGGACTAAACCGCTAACGAAGCTGTTACCGCCTCTGAGAATTAGGCCGTTAATCTCTTTAAGACCACCGAAAAGCTCAACTTTACCAGCGCTTTGTGTAGTACCCTCAATAACCACGGGTACTGCTATTTGTGGTAAATCAGAGAACAGTACTATGCGCGGCACCTGGGTGGCTGGCAGGATGGGGATAGCAAAACTGATCGTACCAGAGCCCTCGATATTCACTGTTTCAATCGCTGAGCGCAGGGTGCACTCGGTAACCATCTCGCCGTCTACCATAACCAACTCACCGGTATTACAGCCGCGCGTGCCGGTTTTGCGTGCATTGTCACTAACCGAGTTGACGATGGTATCCGCAATGGGCATTACGGTAACATTGGCACTGCTGGAAAAGGACTTGGTAACACCGGTATCGACGTTGGTTATCGCGGCTGAGCTTGTCAGAATGGTGGTTCCCTCAGCGATAGCACTAAACGAAACCGGTCGGGTAACTTGTCTGTTGGCGGGGCCCAGTGATGCTGTTCCGGGCGGGTTAGGCAGATTCAGTGAAAGAATGTCTGATTCTGATGATTCTAAAAACGGTGCAGAAAATTCGATTGAAAATTGTTGGTCTACTCCCTCCTCCAATACCACAGAAAGCGTTGCCGTAGAGTTGTCACCTACCTGGTAGTTGGGCTCAGCAGTAGAGAGTGTATAAGTTATTCCAAACTCGCCTTCGGCATCCGTACAACCCAGATCTGTTCTAACCCAAAGTAGGTAGGCCTTTTTTGCCGCAAATTCTGCTTTCTGCAGTTCCCACCGCTCCTCACCGTCTATACTCAGTTGTGCTGCCAGTATGGGATCAACAGGGTCAACAATGCCAAATGCAATAATTGAGCCTGCGAGAATAAGTGAGTTTGTCTGAAATTCGCTTGCATTGTTCGATTCAACGATGTCTTCTTCTAGAATCATCGGCATCATCAAGGTAAACCTGGGGGGGAGAACCAATCGAATTCCTCCGTCCGTAGAGCGAGCAATCTCGCAACGATTCCCTTCAACCCCAGACCAGCGCACGGAAGGCAGTTCAAGCACCAAAATGCCAATTTTGGCTGGGCAAAGTGTGCTCTCCCCTGTATTTACGTTGGAGGGGCAAAATACTTCGGTATCAAGAATAACTTCTCTGCCCGTTATTCTTTCAACATTGACAATATTAGGGTCAACTACGTCGATGAGAAAATCTGGTACAGGACCTGAGCTTCCGGCATTAGCAATCTCATATGGGGAAAACAGGCCTATCGCCAGACTACAAAATGCTGCCAACACCAGCAAACCCGGGCTTCTGGGTTTGCTGGTAGGTGTCGGCCCACTAAACTGAATATGATCAGACGCTGGCAGCATGTTGTTCTTGTTATTCTGCATATGATGCTCCTGGTTTAAATAGCTCAAACAGGGTTTACCTGGTGCCTACAGCTAATAGGCGCTAAATCGGAGAATATTGGGTCATCTTTCTAGAGGGAGTTTGGGGTTTAGAACAAGCAAATGGCGAGATTCAAGGTCTTTCCTATTGGCTTGCGGATTGCAACATGGATATTTCCTGCTTTCTCGTGCGAGCTTCCTGGGTTAGGTAGTGGTCTTCTCCATACCGCGTAAGGCGATGATCTATCGCCTGGTCGACAAGTTGCAGTGCTGTTTCCAGTTGTCCCTGGGTGGCTATCAAGCTTGCAGTTTGCAATTTTGCCTGTGCTTTTACTTCCAGATATATATCATCCTTAAGGATTTCCATATATTCCATTAGTGAAGTAACAATATCTAATGCTTCGTCAATATTGCCTTCAGCTTCACTTAACTTGCTGGCGCCGATTCTTGCGCGTAGTGCACTATCGTGGTTGCTCGGAAGTAGTTTAACTATAGCATCGGCAATGGCGCGACTTTCCCGTGCCATTTCCAGATTATCTGTCTGTAAGTAAAGTAATGCCAGATTGTTGTGGGCGCGTGCCAAACTGGGATGTTCGGAACCCAGGATCTCCTCCCGAAGAATTGTCGCCCGTTCCAACATGGGTAGCGATTCTGTTCGACGCTTGGTATCTCTTAATAATGCCGAGTAGTTGTTCAAGGCGTAAAACAGATTAGAGCGAGAGGGATCTTCCCCGGAATCCAGCATTTGTATATGGCGAAGATAGTATTTTTCAGCGCTTTCCAGGTCTCCTGCGCTGTGATAATTAGCAGCCAGATTGCCAATGGTACTACCCAGATCGTAACCCTTGGTTTTAGGTGAGATTTTTTCCCAAAGCAGTAATGCGCTTTCGTACTGTTCGGATGATGCCTCTACCTCTTCGAGAAAATTCAATACCACGCCAAAATCGTTATGGATCACAGCACGTAATACTTTAGAGTTGTCATCGCTAAACTTACTGATGGCCTCAAGATACCGGCTTTTGGCTAAATCATGATCATTTACTTCATGTGCTAACCAACCCAAATCAGTTAGGGTTGTAAGCGTATTGTCATTACCTGGGCCATAAAATTTCAGATTTAGTGAGTGCGCCGTTTCGAGATTGATTGTTGCCCGTTCTACGTGACCAAGATTTAATTGAGTCCAACCAAGCGTACGCCGAACAGAAGCTTCAATTTCCGGGCTTTCCAAAAACCGATCACCGATATGTTTATCTGCATTGTCCAGGGCTTCTCTTACGGTCGGATTATCATTGGCTTCAAAGGGATCTGCCTGGGATAATATTTCCTGTAAAAACTCTGTAACGGCAGTTGCTTTTTCTGCTTCGGAAATGGATATTTGTGCAGCCAATTGTGCCTCTCGGGCTTGCCAAAGTGCTACTGTTGTTCCAGCGAAAAGCGCTAAAACTACTGCCATTGTACCGGAGACAATATATTTGTTTCTTTGCCAGAATTTTTTTCCCCGGTATTTATAACTGTCTTTGTGCGCAAGTACAGGACGACCTTCCAAATACCGTGAGATATCGTTTTCAAATTCCAGTGCTGAACCGTATCGTAGCTCTGCAGTTTTACGTACGGCCTTCATGACTATGGCGTCCAGATCACCACTGAGTTCAGATGAACGTATTTGAGACAGGTGCTCCATCGCCGCCTTGCTGGGAGGTTGGGGGTCCGTTGTGCAAACAATTTTTTGTGCTTCTGCCATTGGTAGTGCGCTAACCGTGTAGGCTGGCACACCTGTCAATAGTCGATATAATAGTAGACCCAGTGCATATATATCAGTTGCGACGGTAATCGGCTCGCCCAGCACCTGTTCCGGACTGGCGTAGTCGGGTGTCATGGCAGCGGACAATTGTGCTGTTTGTTGTGAGTTCGCGTGCGGGCTCAGTTCTTTGGCAATTCCAAAATCTATTAATTTGAGTTCACCAGAATTGTCAACCAGGATGTTCGATGGTTTAATATCGCGATGCACTACCAGCCTTGCATGAACCAGGCCGATCGCATCCAGTAAAGTTCGAAACAACCGCAGTATTTCTCGAGCACTTAGTTCGTTCTGGTGCACATATTCTGCGATGGATATGCCTTGTACATACTCCATGACCAAATATGGCAATCCTTCCTCTGTCGAGCCCCCATCAATAATGGTTGCGACATTTTTGTGATTTACGTCGGCGAGGATCTGCCGTTCTATATGAAAGCGCCGTAACAGCTCGGTGTATAGTTCACTGTCAACATTCAGATGTTGGTGACGGATAATTTTTAAAGCACCCTGCTGCTTATATGCGCCATCGTTTCGTTGCACAAGATAAACAACACCCATGCCCCCGGTTGCTATTTCATCAAGGATTTCCCACTTGCCAATTATCCGGCCAATATCCGGACTAATCGCTGCTGGCTGGGGTTTCAGAAATTCCGAGTTTTCCTGATCTGCTGCCTTTAGGCGTTCAATTCTGGATCTAAGCGCCTGATTATTGCCAATTTTTGTCTCCAGCCAGTCGTCCCTGTTCTCGGTGGGTTGTTCCAATGCCTGCATGAATAAATCCAATGCTTGCGCTTGTTTGCTGATATTGTCATCTACCATGTTATTGACACTCGAAACTGAAAAATAACAACCCTGGACGAGCAAGTGTAGTACTTTGGACACCCGTTTTCGAACAAGTAGTCTCAGACGGTCGTGTGACGTATGACACCGAACCGTCTATTCTATGTGGTAAAAAGGCTATAACAGCTTTGCACACCACAAGTCTTAGCAGTTAGCGGCTACGAAAAATGTATGGTTTACAACATGGAATCTGACGCGAACATTACCGAGCTACTCAGCGGGTGGCGAAATGGAGATGAAGCGTCCAGAGAGCTTCTCTTTGATCAGACTTATGAGCAACTCAGAATTATTGCCAGAGGTGTGCTTAGTGGGGACAGACAACGTTTTGCCATTCAACCAACAGAACTGGTAAATGAATGTTCCATGCGTCTATTCGGCTTGGATAAAATCGACTGGCACGACCGGGCACATTTTGTTGCCATGGCAACCACCGCCATGCGACGTGTACTGATAGATCAGGCACGCCGCAAACGCGCGGATAAAAGGGAAGGCCTTGAGATTACTTTGTTGACGCATCACGCTGGTTACCCAGATCGGAATGTCGATGTAGAGAGGGTCGATGAAACACTTTGTCGGCTGGAAGCCATTTCCAGCGAAAAAGCCAAAATTGTTGAACTCAAATTTTTTGGAGGATTAACTAACGAAGAAGTTGCAGAGGTATTGGAAATTTCTGAATCTTCAGTAAAACGCGGCTGGCGAGCCGCGCGTGCATGGATGTACTCGGAACTAAACGACTAAGGTGGGTGTGAGTTGAATGAAGGCTTGGGCATCAGGCGCAAAACAATTGTCTCTGCGCCCGGCTTGCCCATATTAGCTTTTAGTTTGTTTCGTCTATGATCTCCAGAATACGATTAAGTGGCGAAAACGCCGGTATAAACGGCGTATTGGTCAGGCTGTCATCAGCATTGTTCGATAGCGCGACAACTACAAATGCACCTCGGTCATCGGTTTCGATCAAGAAGCTATAGCTAATCACAAGATTGCGAAAGGTCCCACCATCAATCGCCGATGAAACTCCAAAGTTCACCCAGACACGTTCCCATTTGGAGCGTACTCCCAGACCGCCAGCCCTGCCGCCATACGCATGGTCAATAATCGAAAAAGCATCGCTGCGATCATGGTATTGACGAAACCGGGCGATTGCTGCACATACATCATTTGGACTGGCTCGCATGCTGCCGCTAACTTGCACCGCCCCATTACGAAAGGGTGGGGCCGTAACCAGGTTGTAAGGGCCTAGCGGTGCCAGAACCGTATCCACGAAAGTGCGTTGTGCTTCTTCGGTGCCATTAACAAATCCCAGTGCTTCGCCCTCTGTCACTCGAAATACCAGATTGAAATAGTCACTCGCTTTCAGGAATGGAGTCATCAGCGGAATGTTTTGATGGCCAAGTTCGGACAGAGCTGCCTCGACCGCTGTTCGACCAACCAGCTCATGGATGTGATCGTTGGCTGCTGGTTCACCACCCAGCGCTACACCTGCAAGATCCTCAACAGGAATGAGTGCTCCCGGAGGTTCAAATCCAAAAGGCCCAAGCGTTGTGAGAATATTGACGTCGAGCGGTATCTCCTGAACGGCACTGATCGTCCCAGCATCAATTTCTTCTGCGAGTGCACCAAGTGTCCAGATCGATTGAAATTGCCTCGCCAAAGGGCGTGCTATGTCTGCGTTGTTTTCGAATATTGGCACACAAATATTGTCTTCATTAATCTGCGCAACCAGCAAAGAGGAATTTTCCGTTAATGCCGCGTACTGTTCCGCCGCCTCCACCATACTCAAGCCTTGCGCGGCCGGCCCAACCGACGTTGTATTCAAGGGAAAACTGGGGCTGCCGGAACTGAGAATCTGGCCACCATCAAAATAGCGCGTGTTAACCGTAATGAATAAACCCGGGTTGTTGAGATCCGACGGGTCACCAAACAGTACCTGCATCTGTGTTGGGGATGCGATAATAACATCAACAATTTTTCCGCTCGGCACAGTGGCTCGTAAACCGTCAATGAATGCCTGGATGGTTGGCGCAGGCGTGATAGCCAAAGCAGATGGTGCGTAATGCGCTTCAATATCTTCAATAGTGGTGCTTGGCGCGGCAAGTTGCTCAATTAACCAGGTTAACTGCCGCATGGAGGGCCAGTCAGGAATTTGAAATTCTCCGTTTACCAGAGGATACAAAGGCTGAATGGGCATGGACCGAGCAGCATTCAATGGAAAATCGTCATTGGGGTCCAATACGTTGTCGTTATCGTCATCTGGATCTGCGTTGTTGCCAATGCCATCCTTGTCCGAATCTATTGTTTCGGTGGCGTCGAGCGGAAAGGCATCATCCACGTCTGCGACCAGGTCACCATCGTCATCATCGTCCGCATTGTTTCCGATCCCGTCGTCATCGGTGTCGAGTGATTCGGTGTTATCAAACGGAAATGCGTCGGCAGTATCTACAACACCGTCGTTATCATCGTCGGTATCAGCGTTGTCACCCATACCATCGCCATCCGAATCGATTGTTTCCGTAGCGTCGAGCGGAAAGGCGTCATCCGAGTCAGCAACCATATCTCCATCGTCATCATCATCTGCGTTGTTTCCGATTCCATCGCCATCAGTGTCGAGAGATTCAGCACTGTTAAGCGGAAAGGCATCCATCGCATCCAGCACTCCATCGTTGTCGTCATCAGTATCCGTTACGTCAGGTGTTCCATCCATATCTGAGTCAAGTTTTGCTGAACCATTGCCATTACAAGCAGCCAGCATGAAAGCGACCAAGGTAAAAAGGATAAATTTGTGCAGCCAGCTTGTATCATATTTCATAATAGTATTCCCGAATTGATGTTTATTTCTATTCTCAATACCTAAGGCGCAAATTCGGGGAGATTCGGGTCAGATTTCTAAGCAGGCTGCCCAAAAGGCGCTTAAGCTGTTATATACAGCATACGAACCATAAAACCCAGATTATCAAATCGCAGCGTGATGTCTTCGTGTCTCACTACATCAATTTCAGTGCGCTCTTTTTCAGCCATTTTTCATTGAGATTTCCGGCCTGTGTACTTTCTATAGTTCTGCTGGGCGTCTCCTACGACCAGTCAGACCTTGTCGGACAATGGCGAGTCTATAGTTATTGGGATGGCGACATTAAAGATGCTGGCTTTACTCGATCAATAGTTGTGGTCGATGCCCTTGGTAACATTACAGGCCAAGATATAGACAGCGACGGGTCTACCAGCCCCTCAACGCTTGAGCCAGCCATACAAGCTATCGGTTGAAGTACCAAGCCTGTGTGCAACTTCCGCTACAGAATATCCACGCTCGGTGACCTGTTTAACTGCTTCTTTTTAGAATTCTTCCGTGTATCGTTTGCCTTTCATAAACACCTCTCATAGAGTTAGATTTTAACGCTATTCGGTGTCTAGCAAATCCTGGGAAATCCAGTTGAAGTACAGCCGCTGCGCCAGAGGAATTGGCATGCCTCCATTAATCAAGTGTTTTTTGATAATGCAGTGATTGATCCCGAAAACCAGGTTGATGTATTGGGCGATGGCTGGAAAGTTGCTATGACCACGCTTACCCATGAACACCGCAGTGCAGATGGTTTTAGAAACTGGGGCAAAGTCGCGAGCGGTCAGGGTGCAATCTTTGATGAAGAGCGCGCCGAAAACGCGGTGTTAAACGAACCCTACAAATGGTATCCCCAACGCGCTGGCAGTGTTGATCTTGTTATGCAGCGCGCAAAAGACTCCGGCCTGATAGTTGATCCGCGGGTACGCCAGGAAATCGCTTCACTACTCATTTTATCTAAAACAGCCAAGTGGACGGCGCAGCGTGCGCGCGCGGCACAAAGTCTTGGGCGTCCGCAAGGTCCGGAAGGATCGCTGGGCAAGCTTGCGGGAAGTCATATTGCGCGTGCAGCATCCTGGGGATGGCTGCTATACGATGGATATGTGCATCCAGCCGGGGGTAGTGCTCTACAAATCGAGATCTGTCAAATGCCTTGTACCAGTTGCAAAACACATTAAAGGCTTGCAGGTCGGCAATGGATAGTCTGGTACCCACCATAAACCCGCTGTCTGAAATGTTTGAGTCGAGGTAGCGTTGGAACGAATCCAGATTGTGCTGGTAACCATTGCTTGATGCACCCTATACACTGTTACCCAGAAAGGCTTCAAGCCTGGCGGTGACCACCTCGCAGGAAACACCCATTTTGAAGTTAGCCTGGAATAAGCCACTGAAATGAAAGGGCGCATCATATGCATGCACCAGTGCATCCATAACATCGTACTTTTTCTTTGTGTTACCCCCTATCAGATCGTAGTTCTCGCCCAAATAGGCAATGATGAGATTACTCTGGTTGAGCTTAACTTCACTATCTACATATAGTTGAACATGCCCGTTTCTGAAACACGCTTTGAGGGCCTGCTTGACATGCTCATCACAATAAGCCCACTGAAAAATGGGGATCTGGATAAGCTCGTAATCCACATTTTTCATGTGCAGTAAGCACGGAATAGGCCAACAGAATCCAATGATATCGAAATAGACAAGTGTGGGTTTTGTGGGTGCTTGTTCAAGGAGCTCCTGAATCCGCGCCATCAGTTCTTTAGCCAGAATTTCTTTCGCCACACTATTGTCACTCCTATTCCGGGAAATAGTGCTGGAAGGTGTCGCTCAAAAACTGCCAGTTATTCTCGACAATGGCTTCACCTGCGCCGGAGGCCGCCACCTCGTCTCTTTCCCCTATAGAGTTAACAATCTTTCGCCACAGAATCAGGCGTTTTTCCTGATATGCAGGTATCTTGGCACGGGATATTTTCTGCTCCACTGCCCTGGACCAGATATTGCCACCGGTAAAGTGCAGGCAAGCCTGGCGAACCACCGGCGAATGACTGGCATCAATTATAGCGTCCCACATCTGGGATGCAGGAAACGCCTGTCTCGACAAACTGCCTGTTCCGAAACCCAGCTCTTCGGCTAATCTCTCCAGCCCTGTCGTGAGTTGGGCCAGATCGTTTTCGGTATGGTTGCGTGCTGCAAATTTTGCTGCAAGGCCCAGAACATGTTTCCTGAATTCGAATACCTGCTCCAGCTCGCGAACAGTGAGTTGGTTAACTATGGTATAACTTCGGGGCTTTATGGTAACCAGCATGTTCCGCTCAAGCAGATCCAGAGCATCTCTTATCGGGCCACGACTGACCTGGAAATGTGCGGCAAGTTTGGCTTCGGAAAGTTTTTGGTTGGGTTTAAGTCGCCCCTGGATAATATCTTTAGCGATTGCGTCTGCTATCTGTTCAGCTCTTGTGCGTGCAGGCGCGGAGGGTGTCATTCTTAACTTTGGATGTTGTTCCGTAGCATTCATGCAATCAGTTTCCTGAACGTGCTGCCGGGGTATACCAGATTGGCGAAGACCACGCCCTTTCCTGAATGGTTTTTGCTACTTCCTTTGGTGGATTTATGCCCAGTCGGATGGCATCGAAAGTGGACCATCTGCAGGTCGTTTTTTGCAGTACACGTACATAGTAGAATGATGGGAAGTCGGGGTTAAAGCTTGTGTCTTCCCATAATACTTTTAGCTCTGCATCGCCCTTGCTATTGTCAATTTGGCAGGTGTCGAGGTTGACTTGTGCATTAATGTCCGGACATTTGTTTGTTGTGGAATTGGGTGACTGGCCATCTGCACAATGGATATCGATAACGCTTTCTTTCTGTTCGCCATTTTCAACCCAGCCCTTGACAAGCTGAATACGATCAAGGTTTGCATTGTTAGGATCCTTTACAGCCCATACAAGCAATTTTGGGTTCAACTCGCCTGAATTTTGAGCAAGAACACCACCCATTGGAGTTCCCAAGCGGTAGGCTTGTTCAACCAGGTCAGGTGCAGCAATTATATCTTGCTCAATTTCCCATCCGGCAAAAAACCTGAGCTGAATACGAGTACCACTGGTGGCATAGGTTTCTTTCTTCTTAAGCGCGTTAAACAATGCATCGCGGGTATTTTCCTCCGCCCATACGGCTGCCAAGCCACCAGGGTTGTGCGTGATTGGTACGGCCGGGCCAAATGTTCGTTTATCAAGGCGCTTTAGCGCACTGGCATCCTTAAAGGCACTCTTGCCTCGATAATCCCATTCCTCAGTATCGCCAGGGGTGGCATTGTGAGTATCTGTGCTACCAACTAAGCCGAACTGCAGGGGGTTAAAGCCCAGTTCTTTTTCAAGTTCTAACCCTAGCTTGAGCCCATCGCGAGCGAATGAACCGCCACCGGCACAGGCTTCAGAATCACCTTCTTTACACAGGGAGAAAAATTGTTCAAAACCACATTCCTCGTCTGTGGTGCCAACCCCAATAGCGCACTCGGATGCGGATTTGGCCTGGAACATTTCCACAAGGGGTTCATACCTGTTGCGTCGCTCCCAATCCGCAGGCGTGTAGTCGCCGCCATCTTCATCCATCCGGGAAAATGCCTTGCCATAATATCGATTGAGATTGTGTGGGATGGTCAGAAATTCGCAATCACCCGTGCAGGTGTTTTCAAGTATCTTCCAGAGATCAAGTGCCGTTGCAGCCTCATAGGCGCTTACGACTTTTTCTGGAACACTCCGGTTGCGAAATATTATGTTTCGGTGGGTTGAGCCGCCTTTTGGCCAGGCCGGGGAGTATTCATACCCATAAAAGGAAGTAAATATACCTGGCTCGTTGGCATCATTGGCCGCCGCCTGGGTTCTTTGCCAGGTGGTTTTTCCATGTTCTATGCAAAAACTCCCGCCCTCTCCACAAAAGCTTGATCGAACGGGTGGTCTTTTGGTTCCTTCCCGGCGCAGTTTTAGAAAAACCAGGGGAGAAGGGTTTTCAAATTGCGCGCAAAACTCTGACTGTTTTGGAGTTATACCTGGATCTGCACAGCCTTCGAACAAGCCGTAACTTTCTGCATGGTCCGTTATCGCTGCAAAATCAAGGGGTAAGGTAAGTTGCGCTGTCTCCCCGGACATTAGCCGCAATTCTTTACCCTTGGCAAATGCATATGCATCATCAGGTTCTATCCGATTACCTCCCAGGTATGAGTCAAATGACCAGGATGTATGCACGTGTAAATCACCAAAGTAGACATTCTTTCGTGGGTTTTTCGCTTGAAGCGTCCGTTTTTGTGGTTCAGGTTTTATAATTGCCGCTTCGTTTTCCTGCGCCACGATGTCATTAAGCGCTTTGATCACTTGTGGTGTGAGTTGGATGAGCTGGGAGTTGACCTTGTTGTAGAAAAACCAGGCCGTGCCAATACCAAGGAGAATCACAACAATCAGAAAATTTTTGAACATGTTCGCTCCCCTTTAAGTTCTGTTTTCCAGGCGATGTGCAATAGCCTGCATTTTTTTTGCGCTGACTTCCAGTTTGCTGGTGCCATTCGGGTGCTGCCATTCGGCGTGCAGCTTTTTTACTACTGCCAATTCATGCTCGATCCATTTCCAATCAACTTTTGAAATGTCTCCGGCTGCTATTCCTCCCGGTGCAACGGAAATTGCCTGGTTTATCAGATCTTCAACTTCTATTAGATCAACCTTCACAGCTTCAGGTTGAAATTGGTAAATAGTAATTGCACGTTCGATTCGATGAGCCGCTGAAACGGCAATATCGCGCAGCATCAGGTCAATGCGCCGTGGCCCGTATTTGCTCATACCACCGCTGGTTGGATAAGTTCTGTCACCAAACAGACCCCTGGCCAGTGCACGCCTTAAGGGCGAGTGGGATATAACGATTCCCCCATCCGGAGTCGGCATGACCATGCCCATCGAGCTTTGACCAAGATCCTTACCATCCGCAAACCAGCGAAGCTCGCCGGTAGAGCGGTCTAACATGCCTACCCCTACTTTAACCGGCAGAAATGCAGGGGTGTCTCCAAAAAACTGAACTGCCGGGCCAACACCTGCAAGAAAAGCGATACCGTTGGCGGTAATGGTTGCAGTGTTCAGGTTCCATTGATGAAAATCAGGGTCGATATCTGCATACATATCCAGCTTTGCGCGCCAGACCAGTTCGGCATGATCGCCCCTGTCTTCTATTTTCACTATATCTTTTCGAGTAATAGCATATAGCTCTGCGTTATCGGAAGACACGCCAACAGAACCACCAATCTGATCTGCCGTACCACCTTTGGGGCCGAGACGGTATTTCCAGACGATATTGCAATTATAATCGAAGGCAATCATGTTGCCGAAGGCGTCACCCACATAACCACGTTTTCCATCCCCTCTTAAAGCTGGCGTAGAAGCAGAGCCACCTTCGAATGTCAGTTTTGCGCCAACAACAATTTTCCATTTGTACTTACCATTGGGGTCGGGTACTACATCCAGTCTGAACAAGGCGCCCAACTCTGAAACACCATCCTTTTTGCCGTCATTTTCATCAAGATCAGTTGCGGTGACCCACATCGCGCCGGTTATCTGGTCTACCGAGAAAAAATTCGAGTTCACTACATTCTCACCCAGTACTACTGCCAGTTGATGGGCAAGCGTGTAACCAGTTGGGGTGCCCTCAAACTGGTATTTCAGTTCCTTCTTCTCCAGTTTTTTTAGGGCGTCAGGTAATACGCGATTATCTTTTCCCGGTGCGGGACTGCCCGGTAGATAGAAGGGCTCTACATTCTGAATACCTGTTTTTCGATCTACGGCGTAGATCATGCCCGTGCCGGTTGCCCAGACAAGGGCGTCAAAAATCGGGTTGTAGTTGGGTCCGGTACTGTTAAATTCACCCAGGTTTTTAAAAGTTGCTGTTTCCGGTGGTTCATCAAATCCGGTGGGGTGATGATAGATAACTTTTCCGTTGGGGTGCACGGCCAGTACTTCAGCTTTTTCACCCACATATATAATCTCTGCTCCCGGATTTTCCGGGTCGCTTAGTACCAGGGGCCGACCTCCGCCGGTAGGTCTTTTGGTACCGGTAATTTTCCATAATAATTTACCGGTTTTACCATCGAGTTTTTCAATTAGCGTACGGTCGGCGGGGAACTGTGGTGTGCTATACAGATCACCCGCGCTGTCAAAGGAGGCAGATGAAGGATTAAAGTAGTTGGTTTCGGATATCCAGTCCAGTTCAAGCACAGGACCAACCACTGTGGTGACTTCATCCGAATTCATCGGACCACCGTGCCGTGCACGCCAGATATTTCGTCTTGGTATCAGGGCGTTAGTCACCTGAATTTGTCGCCTTCCCCGGGGTTTCCATTTGTGCCGCGCCGGAAGTTCAAAGTGTCTTAGCTCCGGATTTACATTGGCGGTATATTTCATCCAGACCAGTTGAAGCATTTTCTGGTTGTTATATGCCACCGCCGAGAGACCTAGTGCAATTAGCAGGGCTACCAGCCAGATAATGCTTGTTCTCTTCATGCGAATCCTTTTGGTAATACCTGTTAGGGCGAGTTTTCAGGAGAATTGGATGTTTTGTACTATTGTTAACAATTGACAATTGTTCAAATATTTTACTACAATTCATACGGATTGAAAATAACGCCTATTTGATTAGACGGGGTAAATGATTGTGCGGAGTTCAGTGAATGGTGCCAAAAACGATGCCCTGTGGAAGCGTGCGGATGCCGTCATTCCCGGCGGTGGTATTTTTCGAATGCGCTCGGCAAGATTTGCCGGAAAAGACGTGCTACCAGGGTTTATCGAGCGGGCTGAGGGCTGTCGCCTGACCGATGTTGATGGACAATCCTATATTGATTTCAATTGTGGGAATGGTCCGAACCTCCTGGGGTATCGTCATCCTGAAGTAGATGCTGCAGCAGCACTTCAGTCGGAAAAAGTGGATCTGGCGTCTTTCTTTAATGCCTCGATGATCGAATATGCTGAAAAACTGGTCCGCTGGAGTGAGAGTTTTAGCTGGAGCATATTGGTCAAGAATGGCTCCGATGCCACAAATCTTGCAATACGCGTTATGCGGTCCGAACGTCAACGTCCTGTTATCGTCCTGTTTACTGCCGCCTATCATGGCTTTGGTACCGAAATTTCACTTTATCCTGAATTTGAAGCAAAAGAATCAACGCGTAATATTATCCGTTTGCCATGGAATGATGTGGACGCCTTAAAAAAATTAAGCGCTAGCCATGGTGATCTGGTTGCGGGCCTTATGCTCAACCCCCTTGATCAGAATCCCGTTCAGGAAACCAGGGAACCCAGCCCAGAGTTTATTGCCGCCATTAACGAGTTTCGGGAAGTTACAGGTGCCCTGGTAGCCGTGGATGATGTGCGTAATGGTTTTCGCCTACACGCAAAGGGCTCTCATAGGCACATGGGAATCGAACCTGATCTGTTATGTTTGGGAAAGGCGCTCGCCAACGGATACGCAGTGTCGGCACTACTTGGTAAATATGCGCAGAGAAATGCGGTTGAAAGGGTAGAACTGACTGCGACCTATATGTTCTCCGCGGTAGTGCATCAGGCGGGCATTGCTGCTCTTGAAATCTATGAGAGGGATAATGTGTTGGACCACCTGTACAAGATGGGGCGGCGCCTGGTGGATGGTCTAACCAAAGCCGGTCGAGCAGCGGGGCACGAAGACGTGCTTTTGTCCGGGCCCGTAACGATGCCGGTGTTTATGTTTAAAAATGATGTAAAGGCCAAACGTGCGCGCGTGTTTGGTCAGCAGGCTGCACTGCGTGGGGCTATTTTTCATCCCACGCTAAACTGGTTTTTATCCTACGCACATAAAGAAAAAGATATCGATGAAGCTATCGAAATTGCTGCTGAGGCGTTTAAGCATACACCTCTGTCTATCGCTTAATTCACAGATTGGAGAGCGTTTTTTATGACCGTTAGATTGATGTTTTTATTGACAGCACTGCCCTTAGTTACAGCTCTGCTTTGTTTTACGAGCGCAACAGCTGCTGAAAAACAGCCCAACATTGTCTTTATGTTAAGTGATAATCTCGGCTACGGAGACCTTGGTATATACGGTGGTGGCATAATACGTGGTGCACCGACCCCCCGTATTGATGACCTTGCCCGCCAGGGAATACGTTTTACCAACTTTAATGTCGAAGCAGAATGTACGCCATCCCGTTCCGCCCTGATGACGGGCCGATATGCCATTCGTTCGGGTACTACACGAGCCACTCCATTGCCAGGAATTCCACAGGGTTTGGCGCCCTGGGAATACACTATGGCTGAAATGTTAAAAGACACCGGCTATAACACCGCAATATTCGGTAAATGGCATCTGGGCGCCAGTGATGGTCGTCATCCCACCGATCAGGGGTTTAATACCTGGTGGGGCTTCCCTAACAGTACTGGTGTGGCGCTATTTCCTCAAACTATTGGCTTTGATTCAAAACTGGTGCCTAAATTTCATCTGTACGAAGGATCTGCAGAGACGGGTGTGAAGCCTGTAGAAGAATATAGCTATTCCCGGCGCTCCACTGTGGACGAAACCATAGAGCAGCGCTCCATCGAGTACCTTAATCAACAGGCTGCATCTGACAAGCCTTTCTTCCTGTTTGTGTCCTGGTCACTGGTGCATCATCCATCGATACCACACCCTGATTTTGCCGGTAAGTCAGGTCATGGCAAATATGCGGATATTATGCTCGAACATGATTTTCGCGTGGGCAATATACTGGACGCAATCGATGCCGCCGGTATTTCTGAAAATACCATTGTGGTTTACGCCAGCGATAATGGTCCCGACAGGGCAGAGTTTCCCTATATTGGTGATACCGGTCCATTCAGGGGATATTTGGGAACCCTGCATGAAGGCTCCGTACGCACCCCTATGATGGTGCGTTGGCCGGAGAAAATTGGGGCAAATCAGGTAAGTAACGAAATTGTATCGATACATGATTTTTTCCCAACATTTGCTAACCTGGTAGGTGGTGAGATCCCTGACGACCGGGCCATAGATGGTGTTAACCAGAGTGCACTCTTGCTTGGGGAAAGCGAAAAGTCAGCCAGAGACAGCGTGCTGTTTTTCCACGATGACATTTTATTAGCTGTCAAATGGAAGCAATTCAAAATATTTTTGCAGCACGAAAGTGTTGACCGGGAAGATTATAGATATGCGGATCTATGGGCGCCAAGGATTTATGACACGGTAATTGACCCAAAGGAATCAAACGATATCACGCAGGATGGTTATCTCTGGATGATGGCTCCCCTGATAAAACAAGTGCTGACTTTTTACCATAGCGTAGAAAAATATGGGCTGGTGGAATCTGGTGCAAATGAGCGCTCAGAGGGGACGGTCAAAATCCCATTTTTTAAACGCAGTCTGTTGGATCAGTCATTGGATGAGATTAAGAAAAAGCAGGTATTAAAGGCATTGCACAAGTACTCAGGTGGTCTGCTTGGTGATGAGGGTGGCCAGCAGGAATAATTTTTGGCTGGCCGAAAAGAACTTTGCACTTGCCTGATTGTTGATTAGGTTGAAGCTAGTAAAAATTAAAGTGCTGTTCGAGGAATTGGCTGAGTATTGGAATCGAGGCTTCTGGAGTTATCGGCCTGGATTTTGTTGAAAATAGGCTGGATGCAGAGGGGTCTCAAGTGGTGTGTGGGCACTGTGCCTTTGTTTTTTCTTGGTCTGTCGCCAACCGCGCAGAAAACGATAATAAATTCGCCCAATACAAGGGCTGGTTTAAAAAATCGCCACCACCTTTAACGATAGAAGACCTGAACGAGCATCTGGACGAATTGCCCTATGACTCTGTGCGCAAGCATCGTATTCTGCTGAGGTAGATGTCTGAGCTTGCGCGATCGCGAGATATGATTCCGGATAAAACAAAACACCAAAATCCTGCAGAATTAATCCTGCTGCCTGTAAAACCGAAGAAGAAAAGTGAGCGGCTATCTGAGGAACAGTTCTGGAAAGTGTATGCGGATGCACCCGAATTGTTGCAAAAGGCAATGGGCATAGCTCTTTTTACTTCCATCCGCCGTGGTGATATTGCTGCGCTACAGCGTAATCAGTGTTTTAAAGCGGTTAAAGACGTTAACGGGCAAATTATTACCAGCGCTTCCATCCAATATATTCCGCAAAAGACAGTTGAAAATCCAGACCCTATGCCGACTGAGTGTTTTATTCCCGAATTGGATTGAGCTAGATACATTGCTCCCTTGCTCCTTAGTGTAAAAGGAGACATATTGTTTCCCTTTAAACCCGAATGGTTCACTCGACAGTTTTCTAAGCTTGCGCGAAAAATCACAGGCTTGTCTTCGGGAGTGTGCCCTCCGTTTCGAGAGATTAGGTCTTTATCCGCCAGATTGTACGAACAGACGGAAGATAAATCTAAAACTCAAAGGCGTATGGGGCACCACAGCACGCAGATGACTGATCTTTATTTAGCTGGCGGCGAACTACGATTTGTTCCTGTCCACTGTGACCTCTCACTACGAACGAAACGCAAGCCTTCACAGATCTGAAAAGGCTAAATTAAAGGTATGCAAACTACTGTATATTGTCGGTTTTTTGACGGTTAAATTTTTGTATGCAGAGATGCGTAACAAAGTATAATTGTAATACTTTGTTTTTAAACGTTTTATTGGTCGGGACGGCAAGATTTAACACGGCGAGTCTCGCTTGCGACCACCACACCCCCAGGGGATTGGAATTTCATATAAATCCCGGTATCTATACAGCCTGTAGAGTAGGTAGACATTCCACAAAAGCCTCAAAATTCTCACGAGCATGTACTGTATATTTCGGCCTGAGATGAAACCCTTTTTATTGTAGTTATTGTATTTTTCCAAGGAACAGTCCAGTAGCACTCAGCGTGGAAAACCGCTAGACCCAAAATAGCAAATGACAAGCGTAACGTTACGCGATACATTACAAGAATGATAAGAACGTTTAAAAACCGCGCTTTGAAGAAGCTTTACGTGAAAGGCGATCCGAGCGAAATCAAAGCGGATTATATCGAGCGTGTTGAAGATATTCTCTTCCGTTTGGATAACGCAGTGCAATCGTCAGAAATGGACTTACCAGGTTGGAATCTGCACAAATTGAGCGGCAAGCTAAAAGGATTTTCAGCGGTTTGGGTGTCCGGTAATTTCCGCATCTGGTTCCGGATGGAAGAAGGAGATGCATTCGATGTTGATTATGGCGATTACCATTAATGAATTGTGGAAGGAGTGAATGATATGACTATGAGAAAACCACCGCATCCAGGGCGACAGGTTAAAACCGCGCTACAGGCTGCTGATATGAATATTACAGAAAGTGCCGCTCATTTGGGCGTAACTCGTAACACGCTGTCGCGTGTGATTAATGGGCTTGCTGGCATTTCT
>Ga0256847_1000351_pt1 | contig 30042 bp, 29 predicted proteins | sample TeddybearmetaG_FD_189099 | JGI IMG/M metagenome (GOLD analysis project Ga0256847, IMG submission 189099) | Hydrothermal vent microbial communities from East Pacific Rise, Pacific Ocean - Teddybear | ecosystem: Environmental > Aquatic > Marine > Hydrothermal vents | place: Pacific Ocean: East...
AATAACCCCAATTTCACGACAAGGCTTTATCCCAAAAGTCTTCATAATTTCGGCTCCGCTAACCGGTGGTTGGAAATTTCGAATATGGTCGCGCTCTTCCACTTCTACAATTTTAAGACGGACCTTTTGAAAATTGTTGTGGTATTTTTTAAAACGATTCGGATTTTTAGTGGTGATATCGGCCTCACATAGCGTCATTAAATCTTCTACATAATCTCCTGCATCAAAAACCAATCTACGCACCGCGCTATCAGTCACTTCACTGGCTAAAACAATAGGTCGCGAACTCATCATCACCATTTTCTGAACGAATTTCATTTTGTCATTCAATGGCATTTTGAGACGCTTAAAAAGTTTAAACACCATCTTGGAACCTACAAATTCATGGGCATGGAAAGTCCAGCCTATTTTTTTGTCGAAACGCTTGGTAGGTGCCTTTCCAATATCATGTAATAGGGCGGCCCAACGCAACCACAAATTATCTGTGGTCTGAGCAATATTATCAACGACCTCTAAGGTGTGCCAAAAATTATCCTTGTGTTTTTGTCCTTCCTTTTCCTCAATGCCTTCCAAGGCTAACAGTTCTGGAAAGATATGCTCTAGTAAGCCCGTTTTGTGCAACAAAGCAAAACCAATAGAAGGAACAGGAGCTGCCAAAATTTTATGACACTCTTCCACAATACGTTCTTTGGAAATGATTTGAATTCGTTCCGCATTTCTGGTGATGGATTGTAGCGAATCTTTTTCAATTTTGAAACGTAATTGCGTGGCAAATCGGATCGCACGAAGCATTCGCAATGGGTCATCGCTATAAGTGACATCGGGATCGAGCGGAGTTCTTATTATTTTTTGTTCCAAATCGGCAAGACCATTGAACGGGTCGAGTAGTCTTCCGAAGGAATCATCGTTCAAACTTATGGCTAATGCATTGATGGTAAAATCACGTCTGTTTTGATCTTCTTGCAAAGTGCCATCTTCAACTGCAGGATTTCGGCTATCGGCCTGATAAGACTCTTTGCGGGCCCCGACAAATTCCAATTCGATGGTTCCTGCATTCAACATGGCGGTACCGTAGGTCTTAAATATTGTGACTTTCGGTTTTCCCGGTAACAGGTTTGAAACCTCTTTGGCCAATTCAATACCACTACCAACCGCTACAATATCAATATCCTTGGCGTCACCGCGCTTCAGTAAAAAATCACGGACAAACCCTCCAATGACATAGGATGCTAGACCCAGCTTTTGAGACGCCACGCTTACCGTATTGAAAACGGGGTTTTGCAGTGCAGATTTGTAGTTAGGTGCTGCCATATGGGAGTCCCTTGTGATTTTTAAATGATTAATAATTATCGTGGTACTAAGCTATTTTGTTCAGGTTATTAACTTCTAATCACTATGACTTCACCTTTATGGCCTATCTTAATGATCGTCGATGCTTGTCCCTGTTGTTTTTGCCGATGCAAATTTACGATATAGTCTACGCCTTCCAAAATCTCCTGACTTATTTCTTGAAAGCTTTGTGGTGTTTTATTTCCACTCGCATTGGCCGAGGTGGACACAATGGGTTTACCTAGTTTTTGAATCAATTGTTCGCAGAATTCGTCTTTGACCATTCTAATGGCAAGCGTATTGTCATTAGCAACCAGATTTTTGGCTATTCCCTGTGGGCTGTCGTAAATAACAGTGGTAGGTTTGGACGGGTTTTTCAGCATCTCTAATGCCGCTTTTGGCACATTCACTATGGTTTGTTCTAGCATTTCAAGTGATGAAACCAAACAAATCAGAGCCTTGCAGTCTTGCCTGTTCTTCAACTGAAAAACCTTTTCAACAGCAACTTCATTGGTAGCATCACAGCCAATACCCCATACCGTATCGGTAGGGTAGAGTATAAGCCCTCCTTGCTCGAGTGTCGCTAGCGCTTGTTCAATTTCTTGCTGCATTTGGGCTGTTGTTGCTATAAATGATCTCTAAATCTTTTGTGAATTCTATATTTTCTATAAGGCGAAAGCTTCCTCTTTTTAGGCACCCCATTTTTCTCAATGAACTGTTCGATTGCCGTTACCATTCTTGCTGAAGAATGACCGTCCGTATAAGGATGATAGTCACTTATGATAAACTCACGCTGACTTTTATAATTGTCTTCTTTGAAGGTGGTTTCGATGCTGTTGACAAGGATCGCAGGATCTTCGATATCTTCCCAGTATTTGTTTTCAGCAATATTTTTAAAGGTAATCACCGGTTTATTCAGCAGTAAAAACTCATAGACAACAGAAGACGTATCACTAACCATCAAATCTGCTAAAATTAAAAATTTCGAGATGTTCTTTTCTTCTTCGTAAATCACATTGTCATAAGCTGCTGCAATATTCCTGTACGCTTCAATGAGTTCAGGATCCATAAGCGCATGGAACTTGCATAAAATGAGATATTCCTTATTAGCTGTTAGTGCAATAATTTCATCTTTCAGAAACGCTGCACTGGTTAGGTAGGGTGTAAAGGTAGGAGCGAAGAGTATTATTTTCTTTACTTTGTGGGTGTTCAGTAATGCTGTTTTTTCTTCGGAATAGTCCTGTTGTTCCAAATACATTTTGTCCAATTTGGACCAACCAGTCTCCATCACTTCAAAGTTGCGGTGTTGCCTTTGTAGTTCATTAAATTTATCGGTAAAAAATGGTCCTTGAGTGAGGTATAAATCGAAGTAATGCCGAATTCTGAAATGTGTTCTCTTTTCACCCGCAAGGCCATGGAAGATTTGCACTTTGACCCCTCTTACATAGTGAGGCACTTCATTACCCGGAACAATAACCACATCGCTTTGGTATTTTTTCAGGGCTTTTAATGAGTTGGTATAAGCATCATCTTGATAAGGGAAACTTGAGTTTAATTCTTCTTTCAGAAACCACATGACCTCAAATCCTTTCTCAAGAACAACCTTGCGAATAGGATCAATAATCCCAAAGGCATATGAATTCTGACAAAAAAATAAAAATTTCATTGCTTAGATCAGTTGGTTGGCGTTTTCAAGATCTTCCTTAAAGTCAATTTCCACACAAGTGAATTGAGAAATATCAACGGCGTTCACCTTAATATCGTCATGTTGGATGGCCAACTCCAAACCTCTTTCAAAGTAATCGTTGTCGTCACATTCTTCCAAACGGCTTATAAAATTGGGCAGGTCAGTACTGGAAATAAAGTTAATCCCAAGGGCTTCGCCCAAGCCATTTTTCACTTCTTTGGAAAGTTCGTCAATAAAACCATCTTTCAAGGTATATTTCACTTCCTCTTCGGCTACGCGCTCGCGATTTACAGCCACAAAGGACACATTTTCTTCAATATTAGGTAAAATATAATCGAGTATTTTTTCATCAAAAACAACATCCCCATTCAACCAAAGAACCGATTCGTCCTTGCATTTCACAAGGGCTTTTAATAAACTCTTCGAGGTATTGGTTCGGTCAAAAAATGGATTGTAGATATAACTTACATCCGGAAAACGTTCCATAATCAAGTTCTTTTTGAAACCAACTACTGTATTGATATCGTTGATGTCAAAAATATTAGACAGATTTTCGATCTGCATTTGCATGATGCTTTTTCCGTTTTTCAAAGGGGTTAATGGTTTTGGTAATGGATTCCCAAGTCTTGAACCTATGCCTGCGGCAAGTATGATTATTTTCACGTATAAAATGGTGTTTTGATGTGGCTACAAAGGTAAGTTTTTTGCTCGAAGTTAATGGAGCAGACTTCTATACACTTCCAAATATAATTTTGCCGTGCTGTTCCAACTAAAACTTTGTGCTCGTTCGATATACCATTGCTTATAAAAATTGAGTTCTGAACGGTATTTTTCCAATCCATCTTCAAGAATTTTAGCCATGTATTGCGGCTCGTAATGATCCCAATAAAAGCTATGTTCACCTCCAATTTCTGGCAAGGAGGTGTTGTTTGAAATAAAAACAGGTTTTCCAAATCGCATGGCTTCAATAGGTGGGATGCCAAAGCCTTCGCGTAAGGAAGGAAATACGAAGGCCTCACAATTTTGAAGGTAATACTGCTTTTCTATGTCGTCGATTTTCCCAGGAATAAATACGCGGTCCTTTAATCCAAGTTGCTCCATCTTGTAACGAAGCTTATCGGCATAGGTTGAGGTGTTACTTCCTGCCAAAACCAAATCATAATCTGGTAAGTACATCAACATCTCCACAAGGCTCATAAAGTTCTTACGCGGACTAAAATCGCCTATCGAAAACAGGTAGGGTCTGGTAGTACTTAATTTTGGCTGGTAGTCTGTTGGAATATTAATATCGGTAATCGTATTCCCGTTATGAATTACATATTGAGGTATTTCGGGCACTTCAAAATGGGCATGGGTGTCTTTTTTTGCGAATTCACTAATGTAAACTATAGCAGATGCCCGTTGGAGCTTTGCTTTAAATTTAGCTTTTAATTTTTCCTGAATTCCGGGGGATCCTTCCGTTACAAAATGAATATCATGTACGGTTAGGAGGTAAGGGACATCAAAGAAAGGTTCTATTTTGATATTCTGATTCAAACAATGCCAGAGATCGTATTTTTTCTTTATTCTGAAGGGTTTGTGGCGGGTAATCGACTTGTATCTGTTGTATTGAATCGCATCTCCAAACTCCGCTTTCCAAACGGTGGGCTTCTTTACATTGATGGTAATGTTGAATTCTCCTAGTTCTTCCTCTAAAATGGCTTTAATCAAGTGGTAATTGAACTGACCAAAGCCCGAGAACTTATTCTTTAAATTGTGAGATTCCAGGAATATTTGTTTCATAATACCGGTTTCTTTTTGAAGAAAATAAAACCTGAAATGATGATGGCGATACCAGCGGCTACTAGTAGAAATGTAGATAATTTCAAGAAAAATCCAGTGTCTATTATATCGTAATAGTATTCAGCCATTAGACCATTAAGGCGATAAAAAATGCTCAATGGGATAAGAGCAAGACTAAAAACAATAGCCAAATACTTCGGATTGGTATATTTGGTTAACACCGAATTTATGGTAGGACTTATAAGAATCTCAGCTAATCCTAATAAAAGGATCGAGATGATAAAAACAATAAGTCCTGGAGTTTGTCCTCCTTCTGGCATGAAGAGGAGCACCGCAAAAGATAACCCCCCTGCAATAAACCCAATGCCCAATTTGATAAACCGGTTGAGACGCCAAAGCCACCAAATGACAACTGCTGCAATTCCAAATAGTATAATGGCAAAGGAGTTGAGAGAATCCAATAAAGTACTTGGCAGTGTTTCACTTAAGGTTTCTCTAAGGTTGTAGCTAATTAAAAAACTCTCTGAAATACCAAGTTCATAAACGCCCCAAAAAATGGTCGAAATGAAAATGGCTATTAAAACCATGATCAATCTTTTGGAAATGGGTGTTTTTTTATAATTATCAAGTGTCTCTTGAGTGTTAGTCTTTGTTAGCAACAAGAAAACTACTGATATGAGGGCCAAAATACCGGCCGCAATAAAACCATATGTAAAATTTTTTTCTCCAAGAATGCCCAGAAATAATATGCCTAAAAACGCACCTAGGTTAATCGCTAAATACAGCAGAGTAAAACCACTGTCCATCTTTGCTTCCTTATTAAGATGAAGTTTTCCAAATTGAGAAAATAGATTGGGTCCGTAAAGTCCACTGCCTAATGAGACTAAGCCTATCCCTATATAGAGCGCAGAGAGGGAAGGAACACAAAGAGTGAAAGCTCCTAAAGCCTGAAGGACAGCACCAATAATAGCGACAAGACGATTGCTAAGAATTAAGTCGCCGATTACCGCTCCTAAAATTCTGGTAAACATTATAACGACCGTGAAGATTCCATAAATAGTATAGGCCTCTCCATTTGGCATTTCGAAGGTTTCGCCAACCATATAGAGAATTAGAAGCCCTCTAAAACCATAGTAAACAGCTCTTTCAAGCATGTTCGAGCCAAGAAGAAGCGTCACGGACCTACAATAACTGGTTGAGAAAGATTTTGTGCCGGCGTCCATAAAATGAAAATTAGTTGATTTTTCGATACAACAACCACAAATTCACGTAGCGCTTAAAAACGGAAAATGCGTTGATATAGGCCAAGATAAAGCCTTCTTTGCCATCCAAAATGCCCAAACGCAAAATATATTGGTGCCAGAACCGATAACAGGGACGAAATAGAAAGTGAAACAAGTTGGTTTTTTTCCCTTTGTCATATAACATACGAGCTTGCAAGGCGCTGTAGCGATGCAATTTGCCTGTATAATCATCAAAGTTTTTATAGGTGTGATGCGGTAATCGGGATTTTAGTTTGGCTGTAGCGCCATTGGCGTCCAAAGTTTCATGTACTAAATTACCGTTATAGCTACAGTGATTCTTGTTAAAAATACGGATCACCCAGTCGGTTTGGAAGCCACTGTATTTAATCCGTTTTCCCATGAAATAAAGCTCGCGCTTCACGAAATAGGCAATAGCCTTTGGCGTCGCTAACACTTTTAAAATCTCGTCGGCCATGGCTTTAGTGATTTCTTCATCCGGATCGAAAAAAACTACCCAATCATTGGTGGCTTGGGAGATGGCGAAGTTTTTTTGTTCGCTGAAGTTGTCAAAGTTACGCGCTACCACTTTCACTTTCTCATGTTGGGAAGCCAAGGCAACAGTAGCATCGGAACTAAAGGAATCGACAATGATAATTTCATCGGCAAACCATAGACTTTTAATGAAGTCCTCGATCACTTCAGCCTCGTTGAGGGTAATGGCCAAAGCACTTATTTTTACAGAGTTCTCCAAGATTTGTGATTAGTTTGCGTAAAAGTAATAATTTTACAAGGATTAATTCTGAAAAGCGCTGTGTCAAAACTTCCTATTTTAATGTACCACAAAGTATCTGCTGAGGAAAGCAAGGGGTTAACCATTGCCTCAGAACGCCTGGAGGCCCAATTTCGGTTTTTAGCTGAAAACAACTATCGCAGCTATCATCTTTCGGAATTGGCTAACCTTCAAAAACTTCCGCAGAAAAAGAACATCGTAATTACTTTTGATGATGGCTATGTGAGTCAGTTAGAGTTTGCGGTGCCTTTGCTTAAGAAATACAACCTAAAGGCCACCTTTTTCATACCCTTAAAATATGTGGGAGGAACGGACGATTGGAATGAAGTCACAGCAACCATTATGGACGCGGATACACTTCGTGCTCTAAATCCTATGACCGTTGAATTGGCTTTTCACAGCTACGCACATAAAAAATACAACCAACTAAGTCCAGACGAAAGAGAGGCGGATACTTTAAAGGCCTTTAACGTGGCTTCTAAAAATGCCTTGCCCTTAGGGCCTTATTTGGCATATCCTTATGGAAAATTTCCGCGCAAAGATCCAGAGAAAACCCAGTTTTTTCAGCGATTGGAGAATCATCAGTTTATCTTTGGACTGCGAATCGGAAACCGATTGAATACCTTTCCCTTCCTGAATCCTTTCGAAATTCAACGCATCGATGTAAAAGGGCAGTGGAAATTGAAAAAATTCAGAAGAAAATTGAAATATGGAAATCTAATCTAGATTGTTATTAGCGCATCCCTCTTTGAAGTAGCATCAGCTTTGCGTACCGTGAAAACACTCCGTAGGCATTCACAGCCGAAATAGTCAATCCTGGAATACCATCTTTGAATCCTCCTTTTAAAATGTAGGAACTAAAAAATCGATAGGTTGGTTTTAAGAATAGTAAAAATAGCGTGGCCTTTTTTCCTTTTTTCTGAAGTTGCTCCGCTTGAAACCAGGCATAACCTTCTCTTTTTTCGATATAATGATCCAGCCCGCGATAGGTAAAGTGCAATACCGGTGTTTTTAGTTTTCCAATGGAACCTTCGCAATGTAATTTTTCATGCACCAAACCAGTATATCGAGTTCCTTCTCTTGGCACAAGTCGCAATACATCGCTGCTGTGGTGATAAAGAAAACGATTCATGAAAAAATGTGGAAAACTCAATTTATAACCGCCATGGGCGCCACTATCCATCGCCTCTTTAATTTCTAGCTGAAGGGGATAGGTAATACGCTCATCGGCATCTACAAAGAGGATCCAGTCACTCGTCGCATGGTCTAGGGCGTAATTTTTTTGATTTGAAAAATTATCGAATGCACGTTGTATAAAAAGACAATCAAATTTTTCAACAATCTTGGCTGTTGCGTCTGTGCTGAATGAGTCCACCACAATAATCTCGTCGGCAAAACGGACGGATCGAAGGGCGGCTTCCAGATAAGCCTCCTCATTAAAGGTTGGGATAATTACAGTTAAAGTAGCCACGATGCAAACTTAGGAAATGTTTGGGATACGGGCTTCACTCAAATGAAGGCAATCTTCGGCCGCTTCATTTTAATAAAAAAGTAGCGTACCTTTGTGGTCTATAAAACAATGCATTTGGACAGTTTAGGAGTTACAGTAATCGTTAGTACTTATAATAAGGAAGAATGGCTTCAGAAGGTGTTAGAGGGGTATAAATACCAAACGTATAACAACTATGAAGTGATTGTGGCCGATGACGGCTCAAGAGAGTCGACCAAGGCGTTGATTGATTCATTTCGCGCAGATTATCCGGTGCCGCTTCGACATATTTGGCATGAAGATGAAGGCTATCGAAGACAACGTATTTTGAATGTTGCGATTACTGAAGCGAACACGCCATATGTGTTATTTACGGATGGCGATTGCATCCCTAGAAAGGATTTTGTAGAAGTGCATGCTAAATATGCTGAGGAAGGGTATTTCTTATCTGGAGGTTATTGCAAACTTCCTATGAAGACCAGTGAGGTTATTGTGGAAGATGATATTAGAACAGAACGTTGTTTCGACGTAAAATGGTTGAAAGAACAAGATAAATTGAAAGGTACTCAGGCATTAAAGCTAAATAGCGGCCCAGCCTTAGCGAGCCTTTTGGATTTAGTAACACCGACCAATCCCAGTTTTAACAACTGTAATTCTTCCGCTTGGAAAGAAGATTTGATTGCTATCAACGGTTATGACGAGCGTATGCAATATGGCGGTCCGGATCGTGAATTGGGGGAACGATTAGAGAATTTCGGATTGAAGCCTAAACAAATTAGGCACAAAGCCATTGTATTGCACTTAGATCATGCCAGAGGTTATAAAACCAAGGAATCTTTAGATCGAAATCTAGCCATTCGAAAAGCCGTCAAAGAGGAGAAAAAGAAATGGACGGAACATGGTATTGTCAAAGGAGAGCAACAATAGCGGTATTTACTCTGCTTTTGAATACGCTCCAATCTTCCAATAAGTCGTCTCTTTTTTTGTAGTCACCGTAGTAAAAGCAAGCTCTTTTAACTTTTCATTTTTCCTGAAATACTCCCAGCAATTGGTGCCTTCTCTAAAAATGGACGTAATCATAATGCCATTTGGATTCAAATGGTCTAACATGAGATTAAGCACTCGGGTACGTTCTGTTTCAGGAATGTAATAGAAGGCTTCATTGAAAACGATGACATCAAAATTTCGACTGGGGGTAAAGGTAATGGCATCTTCTGCGACGAATTCGGCTTTTGGATAGTTGTGCGCCTTAGCTTTTTCAATAGAAACACTGGAAAAATCTACTCCTAAGAAATAGTCAAACTCGAAGTCACTTATTCTTTGATTAAGCACTCCATCACCACAACCAATGTCCAGAATCGATGGGTTTTTGGGAGCAAATTGCTTTAAATAGTCCAGAATTTGAAAGTAGCGAGTTGCTTCTAGTTCACTTTTTAAACTTTCCCAACGACCACTTTTGTACTGCTTATTCCAACGTCTTTTGCGACGCCAATGATGAAACTTATCTAAGGGATTCATTTGCTGAATTTTTAAAGTGCTGTTCTAAAAAGGGCTTTAACTTTTTAAGAATCAAATCGGGTGTTAACTCGCGATAGAGTTTGTCTGGTGTTTTTTCTATGGCTCTCCGTTCTTCTAGGGTAAAGCTATCAAAAAGATTGGGTTTTTCTTCTAAAAGATGCACCGAATCGTGGGTTATACCATCTTCAAAACTATTCCAATGCGATTTGTCGATATAGGGCGAGTAGATGGTAAAAGTGGGTCTATCTAAAGCCTTGGCAATGTGCACGCTGCCTCCTTCATTTGATACTAATAAATCACATCGATTCATTAGGATGATAAACCCTCTAATAGAATCTTCATAAACGTCCAGATTAATTTGTTCTTGGTGTTTACAGAGATTGTAAATTTTTTGAGCCTCTTCTTTTTGATGCGGAGCATAATTAAAAAGGAGGGTCGCTTCGTAAGTGGACGCAATGTAATCGATAAGTTGCGCCGTGTATTCGTAGGGTAAGGATTTGTTGGGGGAACTACCCAGAACTCCCAGCATGATGACAGGCTTTTTCAAGCTTGAAATTTTGGAATATTGCTGTTCCTCTTCCGTTAAGAATATTCGGTACTTCGGATTGGGATTTTGGATGTCAAATGCTGAAGTAAGCATGTGCATGCGGTCTTCTAGTGCTTTTCCACAGGCCTGGGTCGCTTTTGGTAAAAACTCGATGGCTTGGGTATAGAAGGGTAACATTAATTTTTTGTGAGCTCGCTTAAAGCCTATTCGTTGAGGGGCTCCCGAAAGTAAACACATCAACCTACTTTGGAATTTGGCATAGGGGTCTAAAATGATATCGTACTTTTCTTTTCGAATTTCTCGGATCGTTTTCCAGAGGACACCTATTTTTTTTAGCTCCTTGTCCTTGGTAAGAATTACCCGATCGATATTCGGGTTTTGTGCCAACACTCCAGCCGTATAATCGTAAACGAAATACGTAATATGGCTATCGGGAAAATTCGTCTTTAAATTGTTCGCAAGCACCGAAGCGATAAGGACATCGCCAATTCTTTTGTTTTGTATGACAAGAATTTTCTTCATAAAAGTTTACCTTCGCAAGGTATCTTTTTTTGAAGTTATTTAAAATTTATAATGAAGGAATCCTTATCGGTACATCCAGATTACGTTCAAAAGACCGACCAGTTTCGGGATTTACTAGAGCACTTTGATGGCCGTGGTGAGCTAGTAGTAGATGGAGACCGAAATGTCATTAAAAAGATAATCATTGACGGGGAGTCGTTCAATGTAAAAAAATTCAAGACCCCTAATTTATTCCAAGGACTGGTCTATCAATTCCTACGGAAAAGTAAGGCGAAACGCTCCTTCGAATACGCTCAAAAACTCATAGGTTTTGGGGTTAAAACACCTTTTCCAGTGGCTTATTTTGAACAAACGGGCTTCGGACTCAAAGAAAGTTATTATATCAGCAGGCACATGGATTATGACTTCGATTTTCGGGTACTCAATCACAATCCGAAATGGCCCAATAGAGAAGAAATCTTAAAACAATTTGCCGTCTTTACCTTTCAACTACATGAAAGCGGCATCAACTTTTTGGATCATTCGCCAGGAAATACCCTGATTAAAGAGGCAGGAAATGGCAACTACGATTTCTATCTAATTGATTTGAATCGAATGCGTTTCGAGCCCATGGATTTTAACAAACGGATGCACAACTTCCGAAGAATATGGTTGTCTAAAACCATGATCAATGTAATGGCCCCTGTTTATGCTGAAATGTACGGTTCCACTTCCGAAGAAACACATGCCTTGATGACAAAGTTTAGCAGACAGTTTCAGAAGAAGGTGAATTCGAAGAAGTTGCGAAGACGTAGAAAATAGAAATTTGGATAAACTCCCACCGAAGCAGGAGTTTATCCAAATTGGAAATTTTGAAATTTATTGGCGATACTATTGTATACGCCAATTCAAATTGTTCGAATTTCCGTGTCTAACATCCATCACAAGCATTGTATGTTGTAGAATTGTTGTTGTTTTCATTAGTTTCAGGAATTGCATTTCCTGGATCCACTATGGCAGAAAAGGAATGTGTAAAATAAGTAATGGGAGGAGGGCAACCACAAGGCCCCACATAATAAGGTCTGGTGAAAGTAAATGTTCCTCCTGCTGGAATACCACCATGAGGAATGGTTTGTCGCTGAGTTGAACTTCCAGCAGGATTAACGGCTGTCCAGTCAACAGATAGACTCCCTGGGGGTAGATTCCCTGGGCCAGTATTTACAATAACAACCGAGGCTAAAAAGTTACGCGTTCCTCCAATGCAACTTATATTTGGCAATACTCCACCACAATTGGATGTTGTAGCAGGAATATTTGTAGTGTAGCTTGAAATAACAAGGTCCACCACTGGAACCGGTATCGGTATTATTCTAATAATAAGATTTTCATCAGTTGCTTCGTTGATAGATTCATTGTCTTTTGTACAACCTATAACCGTCAGTGCAAATAGTATCAATGAGAAAATAGAAATGATTGAATTTTTCATATTAATTGTTTTAAAAAACTTACTCTATTAGGGCTTTTCAGTATCCGCCTTTTTCAATTGTTATTTTATACAAGTTATTGAAATCTGCTTAATGTAGAGGCGGGAAAAAACATGCTTTTTATATGTGAAAACCAGAGGCGTAATCATGTGTAAATTAGGGTATTAAACTATAAGATTTCATAAATATAGAGGAGGTCGTCTAGGGGTTTTAGTCGCTAAAACTGTAATTAATCTTGTCACTAAAAATGAACCTAAAATTAGAATAGTGGTCCCGATCGGTATCTGAATGTCTAGTTCAAATATCTTGGTAGTGCGTACGTAGTAGTTTCAGTTTGCAGTTGAGTTTTCATTGAAAAATACACACTTTCTTCAGCATTATAAAAAGATAGAAAACAATGACATTTACAGTGTTATAAACTACAATTTCCGTCAATAATGCCCTGTTGTGAGGGGTTATAGGCATTACCACTAACAAGGTAATAATTTTCATCGATTAATCCATATTCTAGAAAGACATGTCGAATTCCGCAAAAATCATTCAGAAGATCGTTACCACCAAAAGAAATCGTCCCTATAGGTGAATTTATGTTACTTAAACCATCTATATTGGTTAGGAGATTATTTTGACTAATGACTAATTTATTCACGGAATTGAGGTTCATAAGTGGATCCAAATTAGTCATATTCGTTCTGCGAATGTCCAGGCGGCCAACAGTTTCAAGACTTGAAAGACCGTCAATAGAGTTTATATTATTATTAAACCCACTAATGATTAAACCTTTGTTTACCGTTTTCAATGACGAGAGGGCATCAATATTATTTAGACTGGAACCTTCAAATATTGACTTGTCGGTTGCTGAGCCTGATCGGCCTTCACCTTGAATGGTAACTAAATTGTTCAACCCTTCTAGGTTTGGTAATCTTTCGTTTCCGCTAACTATTACAATTCCACGAACAGAAGTTAAACTAATTAGCGGAGCTAGGCTAACAATTGAAAATCGAGTTTGTTCAGTGCCAATAAACATAGATTCAGTAACTCTTGTATAATTTTCTGCTCCAAAAGCATTTACATCTTCCTGAGTTGCAAGCGTTATATCTCCAAAAAAGGCCTTTGGTTCTGGTACATTTTCGTCTTCTACACTTTCATCTTCAGAACATAGAGATGGATAACAGACTTAAAAAAAGTAATGAACAGCATAAAACGGAAATTTTTCTTATCATCGCTTTGAAATTTTAGGTGAGTCCAAATAATGAATCATAGCAAATTCAATACATGAATTGGTAATTAATCTAAATTACGATAATTATAGAGAATAATCACTAATTAGCTATTGCCGACAACTGAACACTGCCAACTAAATCAAACCGCCACATCATACTCCCGCAAACAATCGTTTAAAGAAGTCTTTTTGTTGGTGCTTTCTTTTCGTTGTCCAATGATCAATGCACAAGGGACATTAAAATCGCCTGCTGGGAATTTTTTGGTATAGCTACCAGGAATTACTACTGATCTTGAAGGAACACGCCCTTTCATTTCGACAGGTTGGTCTCCGGTAACATCGATGATCTTTGTCGATGCGGTTAATACAACATTGGCTCCTAAAACAGCTTCACTTTCAACACGGACCCCTTCCACTACGATGCAACGAGAACCGATAAAGGCATTGTCTTCAATAATGACAGGAGCTGCTTGTAAAGGCTCCAAAACTCCGCCAATACCAACGCCACCACTTAGGTGTACATTTTTCCCAATCTGAGCACAACTTCCTACGGTGGCCCACGTATCAACCATCGTACCTGCGTCGACGTAAGCACCAATATTCACATAACTGGGCATCAGGATAACTCCTTTGGAAATATAGGCACCATGACGCGCAACTGCATTTGGTACTACGCGAATTCCCTTGGCTTCATATCCTTTCTTCAACGGAATCTTATCGTGATATTCAAATATGCCAGCTTCCAAAGTTTCCATTTTCTGAATCGGGAAATACAACACCACTGCTTTCTTTACCCATTCGTTTACTTGCCAGCCAGTAGGAGTAGGTTCGGCACATCTAAGCCTTCCTTCATCACAAAGTCCAACGACCTCACGAATGGCATTAATGGTGATAGGGTTTTGTAATTGGGAACGATCGTCCCAAGCAGTTTCGATAATTTGTCGTAGTTCTTGCATATGTACTTAATTGAGGGTGTTCTTGGAAGGCTATTTCCTCGCTTCCTTTGAAGCGACAAAGATAGCCTTCAAATTCAAAAATTCCTTACATTTTAGTATACTATTAAACAAACCCTTATTTTTGCAGCGAATTATGGGAAGAATACTGGCATTAGATTATGGAACCAAGCGAACAGGCGTCGCAGTGACTGATGAGCTGCAAATAATTGCCTCAGGTTTAACCACAGTCGAAACTGGCAAATTAACACCCTTTTTAAAGGATTACTTTAACAATGAATCTGTAGAATTAGTGATTGTTGGAGAACCGAAACAAAAGGATGGGAGCCATTCAAATGTGGAGGAGCATATTCAGAAGTTTCTATCGAAGTTTGGTCAGGTATTCCCTGAAATGAGATTGGAACGGATGGATGAGCGTTTTACCAGTAAAATGGCATTTCAGACCATGATCGACAGCGGCTTGAAAAAGAAGCAACGTCAAAACAAAGCATTGGTCGACGAGATTAGCGCGACTATTATATTACAGGACTATTTGAATAAAAAATAATGATATATCCAATCATAGCCTACGGAGATCCCGTACTTAGAAAGAAAACTGAAGAACTCACTGCCGACTATTCGAAACTGGATGCGTTGATAGAAAATATGTTTGAAACCATGTATACGGCTCATGGCATTGGTTTAGCTGCACCACAAATAGGTAAGGCGGTTCGACTGTTTATCGTGGACGCCTCACCCTTTGAGGATGATGAAGACCTTTCCGAAGAAGAACAAGAGTTTGTATCTACTTTTAAGAGAGTGTTTATTAACCCCAAGATTATTGAAGAAACTGGAGACGAGTGGGTTTTTAATGAGGGCTGTTTAAGCATTCCAGATGTGCGGGAGGATGTATTCCGTCAGGCAGTAGTTACCATCGAGTATTTTGACGAAAATTTCAAAAAACATAAAGAAACTGTTGATGGAATGGCGGCTCGAATCATTCAACATGAATACGATCATGTGGAAGGAATTTTGTTTACCGACAAACTTTCCCCTCTCAAAAAACGTTTGATCAAAAGCAAGTTGATCAACATTTCAAAAGGAAATGTAAAAATAGATTATAAGATGCGTTTCCCTAATGCTAAAAAGAAACGTTAATCCGTTTGGAATTATAATAGGAACCGCAGATATTTGCAGCCGCTTTCAAATTAAGATAATTTAAGGAGGCATTGTCATAAGGAAAATCATACTATGAGTTTAGAAAAAATATTGTCCATTTCAGGGAAACCTGGCTTATATCAATTGAAAACCCAAACACGAACTGGTCTTTTGGCTGAATCGTTGACAGACGGAAAGAAAATCACAGTAAGTACACGACAAAACGTGAGCCTACTTTCTGAAATTGCAATCTACACCTTGACGGAAGAGGTGCCGTTAGGAGAGGTTTTTACTAAAATCTCCAAAAAAGAAAATGGAGGAGAGGCTATAAATCATAAAGCGACCAGAGATGAGTTAGAAGAATACTTTTTCGAGGTGCTACCTGATTATGATGAAGATCGTGTATACCCTAGTGATATCAAGAAAGTGGTGCAATGGTATAATTTATTGGTAAAAAATGGTCTGACCCAATTTTTAACAACAGAAGGCGACGCTTCCGAAGAGGAATAGTAAATGTCTTTTTATAGAATATAGAGTCCTCCCCAATTGGAGGGCTTTTTTATGCAGCTTTGTTAATCATTTTTAATAACTCTTTTAACTTCTAAAGAGCTTTTAAGGTAGCTTTGTTTTTATATGCTACCAACATGAATTCAAGACAAGATCAACTTAAGGCATTTGACCGTTTACTCACCATCATGGATGAGCTGCGGGACAAATGTCCGTGGGATAAAAAACAAACCATTCAGACCTTGCGTCACCTTACTATCGAGGAGACCTATGAATTGGGTGATGCCATTCTTGAAAACGATTTGACCGAAGTTAAAAATGAATTGGGCGACCTTCTACTGCATATTGTTTTTTACGCGAAGATTGGTAGTGAAGAAAAACATTTCGACATGGCCGATGTGGCGAATGATATTTGTGAAAAATTGATTTCTCGTCACCCCCATATTTATGGAGACGTTGTGGTAGCCGATGAAGAGGAAGTGAAACAAAACTGGGAGAATTTAAAACTAAAGGAAGGCAGGAAAAGCGTGTTGGAAGGAGTTCCCAAGTCGCTTCCTGCGATGGTGAAAGCGAATCGCATACAGGATAAGGTGTCGGGCGTGGGGTTTGACTGGGAAGAGCCTCAGCAGGTTTTTGAAAAATTGCAAGAGGAATTAGAGGAATTACAACACGAAGTTTCCGAAGATAATAGCGAAGAAATTGAACAGGAATTTGGTGATGTGTTGTTTTCGATGATCAACTATGCTCGCTTTCTCAAGGTAGATCCAGAAAGTGCCTTAGAGCGAACCAATAAGAAATTCATCAAGCGTTTTCAATATTTAGAAAGTAAGGCAAAAGAGCAAGGCACGGCTTTAAAAGATATGACTTTAGCCGAAATGGATGTCTATTGGAACGAAGCTAAAAAATTGAAATAGTTCCATCGAGCGATAATTGCTTGGTGTTTTTCCAATTAAACACTGAAGACGATAAGACGATTTTCAATAGTCATTTCAGAAAACCCCACGGTTTCTTGAATCCATTTCAGATTTTCTTCGGAATAAAATAATACATGCGTTTTATCATTCTTGTAATACCAGTCCTTGAAGGAAGCCATTTTAGGAAGTAGATCGGTCATACAAAAGATCTTGCCTCCTGCATTCAATACACTTTTCATCACTCTAAATTCTTTCAACGGGTCATAGAAATGCTCCATCACTTCGCAACAGATAATAAAGTCGTAGGTCGTTTGTAATACCGAAGTATCAGGATGAAAAAAGGGGTCCCAGAATTTCAGTTCGTAGTTTTTATTGCCCAATAATTTTGCAGCTACTGGAGCCGGTCCAGCCCCAAAATCTAAGCCGATAGTATTCGGACTAAAGGATTGGCAAACGGCCGTCACTAAGGGCGAAACAAACGCTTGATATCCTTGATCTTCAACATCATTTTGATGTAATAAATAGCGTTCCTTTTCATGTTCCGATGGCAGTAAATAATCGGGATGACGAAATACGGATCCGCAGTTGCTACATGCGTAAAACTGAGGTGAAAATTCCAGCTGTTGGGAAGTTGCTTCTTGACACAGCGGGCATGGAGTCATTTATTGTTGCTTTCGTAAGGATCTAATTTTGCCGAGTTTGGTTTTCCAAACATCTAATTGTTCTTTGTGGCGGGTAATATTTTTATGTACCTCTAGAACCAATGGATTGTCTTCTTTAGCATGTCTAAAAAATCCTAGATTATTCTCCAATTGTCTTATTTCTCCTTGAGTTTCGCTAACTCTTTTAGTGATAAAGAATTCTTCATTTTGAAGTTGTCTTTGATTTTCTTCAGACGCCATAGAACTCAGCTTATTTTCAAAGCGAATCATTTCGGCTTGTTGTTTGTCTAAATTCAATTTTCCGAAGAGTTCATCCAATACTTTATTAAACTTACGTTCAATATTTTTCTTGTTCATAGGAACGCGCCCAAGGCCTTTCCATTCGGTAATCTTTTCTTTGATTGTCTTTAGATCGGCATCCGCCTCTCCACTTAGCTTTAGACCAGAAAGGGCTTCTAAAAATTGTTGCTTGCTTTCAAAATTAGCCACTTCTTCTTTGCTGGCTTCATTGCGTTCGGCATGAACTTTATTAAAGTAGTGGTTACAAGCATCTTTGAATTGCTTCCAAATTTTATCACTTTCCTTGCGAGGTACATGGCCAATAGATTTCCAGTCCTGCTGGATTTTTTTCATCAAAGGAGTCACCACGTTGAAATCGTCGTTATCCTTATTTTCTTCCGCAATTTTAATGAGCTCCCGCTTCTTTTCAAGGTTACTGTATTGGTCTTTTTTCTGGTTTTTATAGAAACCATTTTTCTCCCGGTTAAAGTTTCGGGTAGATTCTTTAAACTGATTCCAAATTTCTTTGGCTTTGGTTCTAGGTACTTTGCCAGTCTCAAAATACTCATCCCGGAGTTTTTGCACATCCTTGATGGCGTTTTGCCACGCTTTATGGTTTTGTCCAGCAGTGGTAGAAACCGCGTTTATTTTCTCAATTATCGATTGCTTTAGGTCATAATTCACCTCAAAGTGTTTCTCCTGATTTTGAAGATAATCTTGACGCTTGTCATGAATAATTTTAGTGGCGGCACTAAATTTCTCCCATACTTCTTCCCGGTATTGTTTGGCTACCGGTCCAACATCTTCTTTCCACATTTTATGTAGCATTTGAAGCTCTCTAAATGCTTTGCTAACATCGCCCTGTTGCGCCAACTCTTCTGCGCGCCCAATAAACTTTAGTTTCTGGTCCAGGTTGTGTTTGAAATCTAAATCACGGAATTCACGATTCAAATGCAAGAAATCATAAAAATTCTCTACGTGATGTCGATAGGTATTCCAAATAGTGTTGTATTTATCTCTCGGAATAGCGCCGGCAGTATGCCAACGCTCTTGAATATCTTTAAAATGCTTATAGGTAGTATTGATGTTCTCCTCTGCGTTCAAAAGACCTTTTAATTCTTCAATGAGCTCTTCACGCTTCGTATAATTAGCTTGGAGGTCGCGTTTTAAATTTTGGTAGTAACTGTTACGCTTTTCTTTATAATCGAAATAGACAGAGTTGAATTGCTTTTTTAACGGGGTCGTATAATGAAAATCAATTACGTTTCCTCCTTCAGCTAAAAACTCCTCTTTTTTATGTTCTAGTTCCTCTTCAAATTTGGCGTTAAACTCCGTTTTGATTTCCTCAACTTCGTTTTTAATACTTTGAATGGACTTACTGGCTAATAATTTGGATAACTCAGTAATCAATTGTTCCTTGGTGAGTGCGTGGTAATCGATTTCTTCTTCTTCGGAATCGGTTTCCTCAGTATCTGCGTCTTCTGAAGCTGTAGTTTCCTCCGCTTCCTCTTTAGTTTCTTTTTCTTCGGAATTAGCTTCTGCAGTAGCTGTAGTTTCCTCCGCTTCCTCTTTAGTTTCTTTTTCTTCGGAATTAGCTTCTGCAGTAGATGCAGTTTCCTCCACGTCCTCTTTAGTTTCTTTTTCTTCGGAATTAGCTTCTGCAGTGGATGCAATTTCTTTCACTTCCTCTAAAGTCTCCTTTTCCTCGGTATCAGCTTCCGCAGTAGCTGTAGTTTCCTCCACTTCCTCTATAGTTTCTTTTTCCTCGGTATCAGCTTCTGCAGTAGCTGTAGTTTCTTCCACTTCCTCTATCGTTTCTTTTTCCTTGGTATCAGCTTCTGAAGTAGCTGTAGTTTCTTCCACTTCCTCTATCGTTTTTTTTTCCTCGGTATCAGCTTCTGTAGTAGCTGTAGTTTCAGCTACTTCCACTTCATTTTTTGGTGCCTCTGGCGCTTCGGGTTGGACAGGTTCTGTAGCTATTGTTGCGGTTTCTTCCACCACAGGATCGTCAGAAATAGTAATGTTTTCAACTTCTTCCGCTATCACCTCTTCCGTTTCGACGGTTTCGGTACTTTTAACTGGGGATTCTGAAGTTGTTTCTTGGGGATCTTCATTATTTTGAGGGGCAGATTGATCTAAAGATTCCGCTTCATTTGCTTTGTGCTCGCCCTCGTTTTCTTTTGGCAATTCTTTGTCAGACATATATTTCAATGTTAGGTTCGTAATTCTAGTCGTGGGAAAGATACTAACAACTCGGCACATAGCAAAGAGCCACGGCCACTTTCACAGGATAAATGAACTATTTTATGATTTCCAAATTGCCCAAGCTTTTTTGGCTTGATATTCGAGCATTTTCAACCCATTGCTCACCTTAGCGCCTTTCGCAAACCCGCGTTTTAAAAATTCGGTTTCACGAGGGTTATAGATAAGATCAAAAAGCATGTGCTTATTTGTGATGTATTGATAAGGAATATCTGGGCAATCTTGAATATTTGGGAAGGTTCCTACCGGTGTGCAGTTAACAATCAAACAATGACCTTCCATAACTTCTTGCGTAAGATCCTCATAAGATAATCCCTTGTCGCTTGGTGTTCTGGAAACGATTTTATAATCAAAGTCCATAGCTTCTAAAACATATCGAATGGCCTTTGAAGAACCCCCAGAGCCCAAAATAAGTGCCGTTTTTTCAGTTAAGGGAAGAAAACTCGACAAGGCTTGTGCAAATCCGTAGTGATCTGTGTTGTAGCCAGCCAAACGCCCATCTTTCAATACTTTTATAGTGTTGACAGCGCCAATCTTTTTTGCTTCCTTGTCTACCCGATCCAGCATTGGGATCACATCTTCTTTGTAGGGAATGGTAACATTAAGCCCCTTGATTTCTTTTTCCGACTCCAGTATTTGAGTCAGTTGGGCAATATTTTCAATATCGAAATTATGGTAGGTGTCCTTTCTCTTTTCCTGCTCAAATTTTGTGCTAAAAAAAGCCATGGAAAAGGAGTAAGCTATATTTCTACCTATGAGTCCGTATTTAGCCATTTATTGATTTTTTCTTTTTTTGATACCAGTCAAGACTGAGAACAATCAAAACACCCACAATGATAAAGAAAATAACTAAAGAAGTTGCGAACGAAAATTCTGATGGTAGAAAGCGGCTATACCCTTGTATGATTTCTTGTCCATTGGCATCCAGCAGTACGTTCCCACTAGCGTCGTACTCAAATTCTTTGCTCTTCCATGGCCATACTACACCTAGCGATCCTGTTATAAATCCGATAATTACAGCAAAAGTCACTTTCTTAAATCGTTTTAAAAGATATCCTAAAAAATGAGAAAGGGTCACTAGGCCTGTTAATGAACCGAGGGAAAAAACGGCCAATACGCCCAGTAATTCCATTCTTGCGGGGTCGCTCGTGAAACTAAAATCACCTTGAAATATATTGGCAATCGTATCGTATAAGGCGTTCACTGAATCTACCAAAAGTAACACATAATTGCCTAAAATGATAAGAATAAACGAGCCAGATAAGCCAGGCAAAGTCATTCCGCTAACGCCTATAATTCCGCAGAAAAAAACAAAAAGTAAATGATCATTTTGTTTCGCGGGTTCCAGAAAGCTAATACTCAAACCAACCAGAGCTCCTAACAACAGATACAAAAGGTATTTTCTATTCCAACGCCCAAAATCTTTAGCAACATAATAAATGGAGCCAAGGATCATTCCGAAGAAAACGCTCCAAACGTATAATTCGTAATGAGCTAAGAAATAGTCCAGCAGTTTAGAGACGCTGAAATAGCTAATAACCATTCCAAAAATGAGCAAGCCTAAAAAACGTCCGTTGATGTAGGCCCAAAAACTTTTGAATCGTCCATTAAGGAGCAATCGAAAAGCAGTGCCGTTTATCTTTTGGAGGGAGTAAATAAATTCTTCATAAAAGCCTGCGACAAAAGCAACCATTCCGCCAGAAACTCCAGGAACTTTATTGGCGGCTCCCATAGCTAAGCCTTTCAAGACTAACCATATTTTATCACCAAAAGTTCGAGTCGCGGTCATTAATTATCTTCTTTTACAGTTTTTACGGTGGCAACACGTTCTAAAATAAAGATGGTGAGGAAACCAATTACCGTGAACAGTATGGCGTAACCCAACTGTGGGTCAATCTCCTTATTAATTGCTGAATAATACATGGGAGAAATGCTTTTTTCTAAGGTTACTTTATAGCTTTCAAAGTCTTGTAAATTTTGCTGTAAAAGCGAAAGAGTGCCATAATCTGATACTTCAGAAAAAGGGACTACAGTACCATTTTCTTTAGAAAAAATAGAGATTGTTTCCTTCCAAGGCCAAATTTTATTTAGAGAACCAATTATAAAGCCAGTTAACAATGCGAGGGTAGTGTTTTCATGGTGCTTAAAGAGCCATTTGAGTAATTTACTAAAACTTAACAGCCCCACTACAGCCCCAGCTACAAAGAGCAATAGCTTTTTAACATCCAAATCATGTATGGCATCACTAAGCGTTTTATAAGCTCCTAAAATCACTAAAATAAAGGATCCAGATATGCCAGGTAATATCATTGCACAAATGGCAATGGCTCCAGCAAAGAATAGAAAATAGGAATTTTCATTACTTCCAAGAGAGGGGAGTGTGGTTATGAAATATGCGATAGCGGCACCTGCCAATAGTGCAATGATTGCCAATGGGTTCCATTTTTTAATTTGCTTGCCCACATAAATGATGCTGGCTATAATCAAACCGAAGAAAAAGGACCAAATAAGGATGGGATGATGTTCCAATAAATACTTCGCAAGCCTCATGAAACTAACAAAGCTTATAATAATCCCGGATAATAGCGCCACTAAAAACGCTCCGTTGAGTTGTTTCCAAAACGCCATGAAACCTTGTTTCCGAAGCGTGGTAAGCAATGAAAAATTGACATTACCAATGGTGGTGATTAACTCTTCATATATTCCAGAGATAAAGGCGATGGTTCCTCCCGATACGCCAGGAACCGCATCTGCCGCTCCCATAGCAATACCTTTTAATGAAATAAGAATATACTGCTTTAAATTTCGGGATGACATAGGCAAGGTTAGTTTATTAGCATCAAAAATACAGAAATCGTCTGAAAAAACTCGAATCAACGTACTAGAATACTAAGTAAATATTGGGTCGTTCAAAATTTATAGTTTGTATTCAAATAGCGCAGCTGTTTTTTTGAGTAAAAACGCTTGAAAAATGAGGCATGTCAAAACTAAAATGGCACTTTGGTCTTCTATAAGGAAGGCCTCTTGTGATTTTTTATTAGCTGTTGTACCCTTTGTTTTCGAAACACTTTGGGGAATAACTCTTCAATAATCAATGAAAACTCATCGTCTAGGTCCAATGCATTTTTCAAATGAAATTCCGCTTTAGTATCTTCAAGTAATTTGTAATACAATCCAGCAAGACGGTATTCGATTTCGGCATTTTCAGGATAGAATTCTGTAGCCTGCAAAAGGTTGTTGACGGCCGCATCATATTCGCCCAGTTCTAATAAAATATCACCACGTGATAACCAGGTTTCCATTTCATAATTACCTAATTCGATAGTTCTTCGGTATCCGTGCTCGGCCTCTTCGAAAAGATTGAGTCGTCTGCTAATTTTTGCATATCGCTTCCAATAGAGTACATTTTCACTGTCAATATTGATGGCCTTATCAATATAATAAAGGGCTTTTTGATAATTTTTATCTCTAAAATAGAAATCGGTAATAGCAATCCAACCTTTATCCAAAAGTGCATCTTCTTCCACACATTTATTGTAAAACTGAAGTGCTAACTCTTTATTTTCAAGTCGTTCATAGCACTTTCCAATACGGAGCAATGCAAAGGAAGTAGGGTCGTCGAGGCCTAAAGTAATAGAGTAGCTTTCAATGGCCAACTCATATTCTTTTAGCTTTTCTAAAACCTTTCCTTTCTCTAGGTAGGCCCCTATAAAGCGATCATCACTAATGATGGCAAAATCGTAAGCTGCAAGGGCTTTTTGGTAATCTTTCAGAATAAAATATTGCTTCCCTACTTGATGCCAAGCGACTTCGCAATATGGATTCATGTTTAAGTATTCGTTCAGATAATCAATGGCCGCTTCATGTTGCTCCAAATAATCGAAGCAGTAAATAATATTATAAAGGGCAGAGTAATCCTGCTTATCCTGTTCCAAACATTGAATAAAGAATCGCTTAGAGTTTTCGAAATCTTCCAAGAAAAGATATTCCATGCCTAATAGGGAAAGAACGTCTGCCTTATCGTCAGTTATTTCAAGGGCTTTTTCCAGTAAGGATATTGCCTTGGTGTGCTCATCACGACGTGAATAAATATTGGCCTTTTGAATGTAAATTTCCTCATTGGATTGTTCAAGTACGTAGAGTTCATCCAACAAAGCCTCAGCAGTATCCAATTCATTTTCAAAAATGAACATTTCCACCTGAAACAATTTTAAACTTGTGGCAGTAGGGTGTTGCTCTAAGCCAAGCTTGGTAGCTTTTTTGGCAAGAGCGATTTTACCGTTTTCCAGATAATGATGAATTATTTCTTCGAACTCTTCGGAGTCGAAAAAGTACACATCATTAGTCTTTAACATGGATTCAAAACGGGAAAGCGAAAAGTTGTTATGCTCGTTAGGGCTTAAATGCATATGCATCATTTTAACTGTTTCTTCAAATTAAAGATACTAATGTAATAAGGCATTCAAGAGTCATGCCCTTTTTGTTGTTAACACCGTTATCAACAGGCTTTTGAGTGCTAAACGCCATTAAAACCCAGGTCATTTTGCGCCTAAATAATTGACATCGAGTTACATAATGCTCAGTATTAGGGGTAGTGCTCCTATTGGATTTAAGACAATCGTTCTAAGGCAATTTTGTCCAGTACACCCGTCAATATGGCACAACCTTCTTTTATCTCGGCATTCGTGATGTTAAGTGGTGGGGTTATTCGAACGGCAGATGGCTCAAAAAGAAGCCAAAATAGGATTAAATACTGTTCTTTACATTCCAAGATTACTTGAGAAGCGATCTCGGCCGACTCAAATAAAAGTGCTAACATGAGTCCTTTTCCGCGTATTTCTTGAATAAGTGGATGTTTTAGAAGTGATTTGAATATTATTTCCTTTTCCAGTGTTGCGGGGATCAAATTGCTTTCAGTAAGTTCTTTGAGGGTGGCTAAGGCTGCAGAAGCGATCACCGCGTTTCCTCCAAAGGTGGTAATATGTCCTAGCTTGGGCTCGGTTTTCAATAAGGACATCAAATTGCGGGATGCTGTAAATGCCCCAATGGGCAAACCGCCTCCCATGCCTTTTCCCATCACCAGAATATCTGGTACGACATCAAAATGCTCAAAGCCGAAGAGTTTTCCCGTACGGCCAAACCCGGGTTGGATTTCATCTAAAATAAGCAAGGCTCCAACTTCTTCACAGCGTTGCTTCACCTTTTTTAGATAGTCTTTTTCAGGAAGAATAAAACCGGCTCCTCCTTGAATCGTTTCCAAGATAATAGCAGCGGTATCTTCATTAATGCGCTCTATGGATGCTTCAGAATTAAAAGAAATAGGATGACAATCGGGGAGGAGTGGACCAAATACAGTTTTTCGCTCCTCGAATCCCATGACACTCATGGCACCCATGGTATTGCCGTGATAAGCGTGATTAGCATATAATAATTCCGTACGTCCCGTTGCTCTTCTTGCCAGTTTTAATGCGCCCTCAATGGCTTCAGTGCCACTGTTAACCAGATAAGTAGTGTCTAGAGGAGTAGGTAGGTTCTCAGCCAATAATCTTGACAATGCTACTGCGGGTTCTTGCACATATTCTCCATAAACCATGACATGTGCATAGCGATCCATTTGATCTTTAACCGCTTGAACTATCCGTGGATGTCCATGCCCTAATGGACAGGCCGAAACTCCTGCTACAAAGTCTAAATGTGCATTGCCGCTGGTGTCATAAATATAAGAACCCTTGGCATGCGAAATTTCCATCGCCAACGGATGGGGAGTGGTTTGTGCTTGGTATTTTAAAAAATCATCTTTCATTTGCACACTGAAGTTATTACAAAATTTAATCGATTCGAATGATAGTTTCGAATACCCCCTTCTTTTCAAGCATCTTAACAATGCCTGTACACTCACTGCTAAGTGCTCCCATGGGCAGTGCATTATTATATTCAAAGTGGAGATTTATTTTATCTTCCGAATTTGTCAAGTTAAATGTATTAATTCGTTTTGTAGAGGTGCGATTTAGAATGTGAAAATTAAACACTCTCTGAGGGGTGTGATTTCGGGCAACGAAGTAAACATAGGTTTTTCCATCTATCTGTTTGGTAGGTTTGTAGCTATAATGTAAAACGCACTCATTTTCAATACTACTTATATGCTTAATGACGAAGTCTAGAGGCTTAAATCCAGTTAATTGAACATCAGAAGAAATACCACACTCGCTAATCCTCTTGATCCAGTTTTTATCTCCTTCTTTCCAAAACATATATTTAGTGGAAAAGGGACTGGGATCACACTTGTTATCTACTTTATTAGTAATATAGGTCCCTCCTTGAGTATAAAGTTGAAAAATAAAATATTCAGTAATCCCTTTGGTATCGAATTGCGATTGAATATTTTCTATCTGTAGGTCTACCCACTCTTCCTTGTGTTGCGCAAAGGCAACAGAAGTGAACACTAATAGTAAGATGTAAATAGTTTTTTTCAAGATATTCTAGTCTTGATTCTCCTTTTTCTTAATCGGAATTTCCTTCTTTTTCAGTTCCAAGGAGTCAGATTCTTTGGTCCTGAATTTTGGATCATCTTCACGATTTTGAAGGTCCTCCGGTTTCAGTTTGGAATAATCGGGGACTTCAAAAACTTGGCCCTCTTCGGGTTCCTCAAAGAAATCGCCTTCATCTTCGGGCAGCGGTATTCCTTTTATCTTCGGAAGAATAGGCATGGGTTTCCCCTTAAATATATCGCTCTTTTTTAATAAACGCTCGTCGCCTCTCCAAATAAAACCTGGAAGTATGCGCGCATTTTCGGGTAATTCACTCTCAGGATATACTTTTCCTGGGACTTTTTTCAGAAAGCGCATTCCCACCACCTCTTGTTCTTCCAAATACAATTGAATAGAGCTGGAAATTGTGTTGTCAATACCCACCAATTCGCCTGCGTCATTTCTGAAGTAATAAATTACCTGACTATTCTTAATGATATTGACGGTGTCCAGTTGATTGTTCGTGAACAAACCAATCAGCCGTTCTCCCTTCACCTGATTGTAACCTGCACTATCTTTTTGAACCAAAAAAGCATTGTTGAACACCTTTAAGGTATCGAGCTCTTCAGTAACTTTATTGTTAAGAATATGGATGGTGTCACCCGTCATTTGGTTTTCACCCGTCCACAAAACAGGCTCGTAGATTAACTTGGTGATCCCTAAATTTTGATCAATGAATATGGAGTCGCATTTACCACTGGTTGGCTGTTCGGTTTCTAGTCCGCGTTTGAACATTCTGGCTTTGTAAAATCCTTTAATGACTCTGTTTTCAGGTTTTCCGGTGACACGTAAGGTGTCCGCATGTACATAGACAGAATCCCCTTCTTGTAGCGTAATTGCAACGGCGCGTTTGGTAATAAAAACGGAATCTTTTTCTCGGTACACTTCAGCATAATGTCCGCGAATGATACTTTCATTGACGGTATCTAAAACGGTGATATTATTGGTTGCTGAAGCGAAACTCCTATTTCGATCGAAGTAGATACTATCCCCATAAAGTGTACGATTTTCATAATCGATGCGGGAGTTTTTTACAAAGTAGCCCGTATCCGCTCGAGTATCGTAGTAACCTCTTTCACAATACACCGTGCTGGTTTCACTAACAATGGTAGACTCACCGTATAAATAAGCACCTCCTGTTTCAGAATAAAAATCGAGCTGGGGCGAATGTACCGTGTATTTCGGATTTACAATTTTAACATTGGATAGGAACTGGTATTTTTTGGTTTCCGCGAAATAGCGACCGATCCTACTCGTGAGTGTACTCGCCGTATCCCGTACGGTACCGCCGGAGCGATAATAAGCTTGTTGTTTGATGCGATCAAAATAGAGCGTGTCTGTTCTAAGGGTAGTGGAGGGCTCCGTTAGAACAACATTACCACTGGCGAAGGCGAAGGAGGTATTTCCGTTGTATTCGGCGTATTCACTTTTCATTTCAACAGAATCTCCCTGCTCGATACGCACGTCGCCATAGGCTTTTACAAAGTTATCCTTGAAATAGACCCAAGCTTGATTGCACCACATTTCCACGCCATCGTGTACAATGTAAACCTGCCCGTCATTATCCATGGTATAAATAATGGCCTCAGGAAATTCTGGCTTTTTTTCAAAATACCCTGACTTTACCGACACTTTGGCTGTTTTGGTTGTATCAATAATAGTGACCTGTCCTTGGGCGAAAAAGCCAAAGAAAAGGAAGAAAACTATTATGTAAGTATGCTGTTTCAAAAAGCAAGTATACTAATTAAAGTAACGACAGGGTGCTAAGGGTATATTAAAAAATGGCAACCCCTTAATTCAGAATTGCCATTTGATGTTATTTCAGATTTCATATTATCTATGAATGGTCTGTGTTCTATCGGGTCCTACAGAAACTACTTTAATTGGAATCTCCAATTCCGCTTCTAAAAAATTGATGTAGTCGTTTAATTCTTTTGGGAATTGAGACGGATCGCTCATTTTAGTAAGGTCCTCTTTCCAACCTTTCATTTCAGTATAAATAGGAGTTACATTTTCCGCTTCAATATTAAAAGGTAAATGCTTGATGGTCTCTCCTTTGTATTTATAGGCGGTACAGATATTTAGTTTGTTGAATCCACTCAAAACATCACCTTTCATCATCATCAACTGGGTTACACCATTTACTTCACAGGTATATTTTAGCGCAACTAAGTCCAACCAACCACAGCGTCGAGGTCGTCCGGTTACTGCGCCAAATTCATTACCAATTTTAGCCATATTAAGGCCTACTTCGTCAAATAATTCAGTTGGAAATGGGCCAGATCCCACTCGAGTGGTATAGGCTTTGAATATTCCATAGACTTCTTGAATTCTACTTGGTGCAATACCTAATCCTGTACAAGCTCCTGCTGCCGTTGTATTGGAAGAGGTTACGAAAGGGTAGGTTCCAAAGTCAATATCAAGCAGCGAGCCTTGAGCTCCTTCTGCCAAAATAGTTTTACCGCTTTTCAGAGCTTGGCTCAAATACTCTTCGCTATCAATAAATTTAAGTTCTTTAAGGATCTCGATAGACTCGAAGAACTCGGCTTCCATTTCTGGTAGATCGTATTGAATATCTACATTATAGAAATCGATCATACCTTCATGTTTGTTAGCCAAAGCACGGTATTTGTCCTTCCATCCGTCCAATTCGATATCTCCAACACGTATTCCATTTCGCCCGGTTTTATCCATATAAGTTGGTCCAATTCCCTTAAGGGTAGAACCAATCTTAGCTTTGCCTTTAGCTGCTTCACTTGCTGCATCCAACAATCGATGGGTAGGCAAGATGAGGTGCGCCTTTCTTGAAATGAACATCTTGGCTCTGTAATCAATATTAAATGGCTCCAAACCTTCCAATTCTTTTGCAAATACAACAGGATCGATCACTACACCATTACCGATGAGGTTGATTGATTCGTCATGAAAAATACCTGAAGGGATTGTTCTTAATACATGCTTAATACCATCAAATTCCAGCGTGTGTCCTGCATTTGGGCCTCCTTGAAAGCGCGCGATGATATCATAATTTTTGGTCAATACGTCGACGATCTTTCCTTTTCCTTCGTCGCCCCATTGTAGTCCGAGTAGTAAGTCTACTGCCATAAATTTAGGTATTGGGAGTTTTTCGGTTTCCGTAGAAATACAGCGAATGATTGGTTATTTCAATATCAAAAACTTCTTCGATAGTTTTTTTAATAGTTTGTAT
>Ga0256847_1000352_pt1 | contig 30033 bp, 29 predicted proteins | sample TeddybearmetaG_FD_189099 | JGI IMG/M metagenome (GOLD analysis project Ga0256847, IMG submission 189099) | Hydrothermal vent microbial communities from East Pacific Rise, Pacific Ocean - Teddybear | ecosystem: Environmental > Aquatic > Marine > Hydrothermal vents | place: Pacific Ocean: East...
ACCATATAGTGGTGCCAACCCTGTGCTCGTGCCAACCAATAAGAGGGGTTTATCCTCCTCACCCGGTGAATAAAAACAATCCCCAGAAGGGCCCTGTATATCCACCATATCATTGGGGTTCACTTTATCTTGCAGCCATTGACTCAGAGCCCCCCCTGGAATTTCTCGAATGTGCAAAATCAACTCATCATCTAACCCAGGCACACTTGCCAGTGAGTAACTCCGACCATCATGATGGTCTTTCCACAACGTAATATATTGCCCACCTTGGTAACTAAAATTGGATTGTGGTGCCAACCTAACCTCAAGAATATCGCCGGCAATTTGCGCCTTGTGTGTCACTTTACAAGTAATTCGGACATCCTCATCATGCGGCAAAGCCACCACAAGGTCTGTTTCTGGGTGGCAACAGCAGGCTAAGAAAAATTTCTGCGCTTGTTGGCTGTCTTTCAGGCCTTGTTGCGCATCTTCTGGTGGCTGCCCGTCCACTGCCTGCATCAAGCATGAATGGCAAGCACCCGCACGGCAAGCGTTCGGGATATCAAAACCGGCATCCAACAAGGTTTCTAAAACCGACGCTCCATCATTAATGTCGAGGGTTTTTTGTTCGAATGTCACTTTAGCCACAAGCATTCCTTCAGGTAAATCACACAAGACCGTATTCTAGCAATGTAAGTATAGAATGATTACAGGGTAATCTCTATGGTAAAACCGCCTGAATTAACCGCCCTTGAGCGAGATTTTAGGCGCCCATTGCAGCCACTGTTCATCAAATTCCTGATGAATGAGATACTCATCTCCCGTTTGCGCAGGCGGGCCCATGTGCGCATTATTTGGTGTTGCAAATCCAATCCCGCCTTCTAAAATCGCCTCCAACGTTGAGGTTTTAAGGTTCAACCCTTCCCACATACTGAAATCGGCATCAATGCCACTCATATTCCAAAATTGGGAATGCGTTCTCACTAACCGCTCGTAGGCAGGCTCAATGTTGACTTGAATCAAAACATAATCGGCACTCGGCGCCAAAGAAAAGCCCAACACCTGCCCGACTTCGATTTGTCGATAATAGACGGGATCATGCACTTTAATGGCCCCTAACTGCGATGCCTTCAAAACGATATTCAAGCCCGTACGTGCACGCTCAATGGGGGCTTGCTTCAAACCTTTAAACTGCGTATGCCGCTGGCCCTCGCCAGGTGCAATGGCCAAATGATTGCCGCTGATCAACGCACTCAAATTCTCCGTTTTAGCCAAACCAATTTTAGGCCTCACCACCCAAAATTGCGTCCCCGCCACCGCAAAATGTTTGGCCTCATCAAACAACACCGCTTGCACTTCAACCCCAGCCTGTCGGCTCAACCGAATGTCCGTTATTTTACCCACATTAATGCCTTGGTAGCGTATCGCGGCCCCCACATGCAAATTTTGATTTTGCTGAAAAAGGATGGTAATGGGAAGGCCGGCCTGCCTAGCCGAGGTTTGATCCGCATATAATGTGAAATGATCCCCAGAGTGACTTTTCTCACCACGTTGCGCTGGCGCATACACACCAATCCCGCCGTTGAAAATCGACTTGATCGATTCCGCCCGAATGTTAATCCCTGACAAATTGGCACTGGCTGAAATGCCACTCGCATTCCAAAAGCGAGATTTTTTTCGAATCAAATGGGCATAACGCGGTTGAATACGCACATGCAATACCACACGACGATTATCGGCGTGCAAATTAAAGTGTGTCACTTCACCAATCGGCATTTTTTGGTAAAAAACGGGCGAATGCACCTCTATCGACCCCAAATTATCAGCAATCAACTGCACACTGAGTCCAGCTTTATGCTCGCCGGGTAACAACCGGCCATTCAGCGTCGCCGCCTCATAATCGGCATACAATTGAAAAACCTGCCCGGCTTTTGCCGACTTTTTTTGTGCGGTATTCGGGCTAAAAAAAGCCAGCCCCCCTTCCAGAACCGCCGCCAATGATTCGGCCCGCACCTTAATCCCCGTCAAACTGCCCGACACCGTGACACCACTGGCTTGCCAAAATCGTGCATTACTTTTAACCAGGTGTTGATACGAGTGCTGAATGACAATATCAATCATCACATGCCGATCATTTTGAGACAGCCGCCAAGCACGCACCTCCCCCACTTTAACGCGTTTATAATATACCGCAGAGCCCACGCTAATCGCGCCCAACGCTTTCGCGCGCAAGGTCAACGGCAATCCTGGTTTTTGCAACCATGCCCCGCGTTCACTCGCGGCATCATAATCAAGGTAAAGAGGAAACGCAGCATTGTCTGCAACATTTGGCTGTGACTGATCTGGCGTTAAAAATGCAATGCCCCCATTTAAAATGGATGAGAGTGACCCCGCCTGCACACTAAATTCGGTTAATTTGCCTTTCAGCGTGACCCCGCTGGCTTGCCAAAAACGCGTATTGCGACGCACCAAATGGCGATACTCTGGTTGGATATGGGCATCGAACTCAACTGCCGTATGATCTTTCGATAAACGGTAATTCTGAATAGAACCAACCGCAATATTTTTATAAAAAATCGCCGTACCTCGGTCAATCGAGCCCTTGTCTTGACTCTTCAAGGTCAGATGCAAACCTTGTGGTTTTGGCTTCGCCTGCGCAAAATCCTTCAATAAATCGAACGTATCCCCATTTTCAGCCGCCGTGTGCGGAGCCTTCGATGTCGGCGTAAAAAACGCAATACCGCCCCCCACCAACGCCGATAATGACTCCGTTTTGATGCTAATCCCCGACAAATCGCCCTTAACTGAAAGACCACTGGCATGCCAAAAGCGCGTATTTTTCTCGACCAAATGCTGATAAGGCTGTGCAATAAACGCCTCAATGAGAATGCCCGAGTGATCGCCTGCCAGCGCATAACTTTGCACCTCACCCACCGGCAATTGTTTAAAATAAAGCTTGGAGCCAACCCCAATCGAGCCTAACGCTTGTGTTCTCAAACGTAGGTGTAACCCTGGTGTCATCGGGTCAAGCGAGGGTTCTTGCAAACGCGCAACAAAGGTTCGGCTAGCGTCACCGACCCCAGGTCTAATCGCAATATAAGCCCCGGTCACCAGGGTTTCTAAACCGGAAATACCCGACAGTGAGACTTTCGGTTTAACCAACCAAAATTGCGTTGAGGCCGTTAATAAGGCTTCAGCCTCCGGTTTAATCTGTACAGAGACACGCACACTTTGCATATCATCATTTAAGTGAATATCCGTCACTCGGCCGATATTGACACCTTGGTAAATGACCTTGGTTTTACCAACATAAACCCCGTTCACGGTCTTAAAAATAATCTCAATATCTGCACCCGCTTCCGCCAGCGTTTTGTACACCAGCCAGGCACCAACGAATAAGGCAATGATGGGCAACAACCAAATGGGAGAAACCCCTCGGCGTTGACTGACTTCAACTTCAGCGATATAAGGAGACCCCGCCTCATAGGGCGCTTCTTCAGACATAAAGATTTTTAGGGTCAACCTCGAAAACTAGGAAAGCAATACTGTATGATTATAACGGGTTTTCTAGGATTTGCGCCGCATTAGCCTAACAGGCGCCAATGCAGCGTTGGCAATCATGCCGCATCGGGTTGACGATCTTTAGCTTGTTTAATCAAACTTGCCCCAACATCCTCAATCCGTTGCTGATTTTTTGCCAATAAATCGGCAAAGGGGCCAGATTTTGGATGCCGCTCTAATAAAGATTGAAACAAACGCCCAGCACTGGGTTCAATATCGGCAAATAATTGCGCTGTTTGCGCCACCACATTTTTCAGCTGACTTAACAAATTGCTGAGTTGATCTGCACCGGGCAATTGTGGTGCATCTTGTTCGCTCACTTGCCGATAACTGGCCGTCGCAACACTGGTCACATTATGGTTTAATTTTAACGCAAAAGAGGCAATTTGCTCGGTATCGAAACCTAATTCCAAACCACGCTCAAACGCGGCCTGAGTATCACCGTCAAAAAAGGTATCCGCCACCTTATTCACCTCTTTAATGAACCGATTGATCGACTCCAGCTCCTCTTCGTCCAGCTCACCTTCCACAGAAAACGACAACTGACTGCTCGACAAATATCCTTGCTGAATGCTCAACGATTCTCCCTCATCGGTACGTCGATAACTGGAATCGAAGGCTTGCTTGTCAACTTGGTTAAAACGAATGGTCACAGCATCCCCATCCTTGGTTTTAATATCCAGCTGAAAGCCTTGTTTTTCTACTTGGCGGAAAGATTGTGATGCTTCGATTAAATTAGTCGACGGCGATTTACCCTCAATCCCGTCATAAATCAGATCTCGTGCTTGTGCAATACCTTGCTTCACCTCTTTGGTCAGCAGGCCGAGCCCCCCAAGCACATCATTTGCCTCATCAATGCCCCGATCAACCCCCGCTTTCGCTTCCGCACGTAACTGCTTCAACTGCTCCTCATCGGCACCATCTACCTCGGCCAGTTTCAACCGAGCTTGCACAAAACTTAACACATTCTTTGCGATTTCTGTTGGATCAAATCCCGTCGGCTGCGCCTCTTTTTGTACAGATTCCGGGTCTATCCCCCCCAGTTTTGCCAAATGTGTGCGTAAAATTTTATCCGCAATTTCAAATGGATTTTTCGTCTCTGAGGAAGCCGCCAAACCCAGCTGTGTCACTTTCGGTTGGAAAGCAATCGGTTTGGCTCCGGCATTGGCATTAAAAAACTGTTTGTTGAACGCATTTAGGCCATTGAGTTGCATGATCTGTCCTTCAGGAAGTCCTCTTTAACTAGTATAGCGGACGTTTCAAGGGCCGCTTTAGGCTTTTATATTGGCGAGACGCCCTTATTACTCAAAAATTGCACCAGCCGAATCAATGGCAGGCCGACCAATGTATTGGGGTCATCTCCAACCAATTTGTCAAACAACGCGATCCCCAAGCCTTCTGATTTAAAGCTACCCGCACAGTGATAGGGTGTTTCTTGAATCAAATAATGGTGGATTTGTTGCGCCGTCAGCGAGCGAAAATGGACGTCAAAACGCTCCACGGCGACTTGCGCATCATCCTGTTGGCTGTCATACAAACACAAGCCAGTCAAAAACGTCACCACCTGACCTGAAAAAGAGCCTAACTGAGCCTGTGCATGTTCGTAGTTTCCAGGCTTACCCAAGATTTTACCGTCAGCAACCGCCACTTGATCTGAACCAATAATCAAGTGCGCTGGAAACTCCGGTTTTACCGCCTTGGCTTTGGCTTCAGCCAAGCGAGAAACCAACGCCTGAGGATCCTCACCGAACTGGCAAGACTCATCAATATCCGGCGCAGCGGTCTCAAATGGTAGGCAAAGTTTGTCTAAGAGCACCTGACGGAAAGGTGATGTTGAGGCCAGAACCAATTTGTATCTATTTGAATTTAAATGCATTTATAAAATCTTCTTACTAAATGGGTGAACACATTTTGACAGTTAAGCGCGGCGATTATACCATAGGCGCCCATGTCGAAGCCGATTCTAGAAATAATTGATGTTATGCAGTTTGCCAAAGGTAAGCGTGTGGTTCGTGGTCGCTACCCGATGGCCTCACTCCAGCGCCTATCGAGCATTATCGGCGACGCGAAAGAACACATTGAATTTGAAGTCCAGTTTTTCCTCGACACAGATCGTACGGTGGTTTTAGATGGGCAGATCAAAGCCACGTTATCTTTAACCTGCCAACGGTGTTTGGAACCACTCACACACACCATTGATGCGCGTTTTCGTTTAGGGGCGGTGAAGCATGAATCACTGACGGATCGCCTGTCAGACGATTACGAGCCACTAATATTAGATGATGCAGGCTGCATCCACCTGCAAAATGTGATTGAAGATGAGTTGATACTCAATATACCGCACATTGCCAAACACACAACGGCGTGCATTAACCTAAACCCAGATGCCGCACAAGAAAACACTCAAACAGAAACACATGAAAACCCTTTTGCCGTCTTACACAAGCTAAAACGGCAGTAACCAGAACAAACTCACGTTTTAGGAGAAAACCATGGCTGTTCAAAAAAATCGAAAAACTCCCTCGAAAAGAGGGATGCGTCGTTCCCATGATGCGCTAACCAAAGAAACCTTATCGGTTGACCCAACCACGGGCTCAACCCACCTGAGACACCATGTTGCTGCCGATGGTTACTACCGGGGCAAGCAAGTCATCACCACCAAAGATGACGAAGCATAAAAGCATCGCAAGGTCGATTCACACGATTTCGGCCTTTTTTTGTTCTTCCATAGTCTATCCTACCTAATAAGACGTCGAATCATAATAAGCACGTATTTAGAGGAACATCATGGTAACCATTGCGCTTGATGCTATGGGAGGGGACGCTGGCCCTGAAGTTGTTATACCAGCAGCACTTGAGATTCTGAAAAAAGAACCTGCTGTCAACATTATTCTGGTCGGAGACCAAGAGCGCTTAACGCCAACGTACGGAGAGCGCATCAAACATTTTGCTGACCGTTGCACGATTCACCATGCCTCACAAGTCGTCAGCATGGATGAAAAAGCGTCGGTTGCGTTACGCGGCAAAAAAGACTCCTCTCTACGAGTGGCCATCAATCTGGTTAAACAAGGCACCGCAGATGCGTGTGTCAGCGCAGGTAATACTGGCGCACTGATGGCAACGGCTCGTTTTGTTCTCAAAACCATTCCCGGCATCGACCGCCCCGCGATCATGACGTCTATTCCGACCATGACGGGATTTACCCACATGCTTGATTTAGGTGCGAATATTGATTGCAGCGCCAAACATTTGTTTCAATTCGGTGTCATGGGTGCAGAGTTGGTCTATGCTGTTAATGGTATCGAAAACCCCAGAGTTGGCTTGCTGAATATTGGTGAAGAAGAGATCAAAGGCAATGACCAAGTTAAAGATGCAGCCAGCTTAATGAACAACAGCGCACTGAACTATATTGGTTTTGTCGAGGGGGATGATATTTACAAAGGTGTCGCGGATGTCATTGTCTGTGATGGTTTGTTGGGTAACATTTCCCTAAAAACCAGTGAAGGTGTCGCAAAAATGATCACACAGTTTATGCGTGAAGCATTTGAAAAAAACATTTTGACAAAACTGGCTGGCTTGATTGCAACACCTGTACTAAAGTCATTAAAAAAACGCGTCGACCCAAGGCGATACAATGGCGCCAGTTTATTAGGGTTGCAAGGTATCGTGATTAAAAGCCATGGTGGCGCAGATGCTCTAGCTTACGAAAATGCCGTTAAAATTGCGATTTTAGAAGTTGAGAAAGGGGTTCCAAATCGAATCCATGATTCAGTAGCATCCTTACTCGCGGAAAAGGAATAAAAGCTTGGCATACTCTCGTATTATCGGTACTGGCGGTTATCTGCCAAATAAAATACTGACCAATCACGATTTAGAAAAAATGGTTGATACAACCGATGAGTGGATTCGTGATCGAACGGGTATTGAAGAGCGACACATCGCCGCAGAAAACGAAACAACCTGTGATTTGGCAGAACAGGCCGCCAAACGGGCTTTAGAAGCGGCGGGTATCACGCCCGAAGATTTAGACTTGATTATTGTCGGCACCACAACCGCCGATAGAATTTTCCCCAGTACCGCTTGCTTATTACAGCGGCGTTTGGGCAACCATGGCGCGCCCGCCTTTGATGTACAAGCCGTCTGCACCGGATTTATTTATGCGCTGAGCGTAGCAGACCAATATATCCGTGGCGGCATGGCAAAACATGCACTCGTGGTTGGTGCAGAAACCCTGTCCCGCATTGTCGACTGGACGGATCGGGATACCTGCGTCCTCTTTGGCGATGGGGCTGGCGCAGTGGTATTACAAGCCAGTGATGAAATGGGCATTCAATCCACACACATTCACGCCGATGGTGCTTACGAAGAAATGTTAATGGTACCCGCAGGCATATCAGAAGGGTGTGAAGCCTTAAAAAATGGTGAAGCCACCATCAAGATGAAAGGCAAAGAAGTTTTTAAAATGGCCGTTGACACCTTAGGCAGAATCGTTGACGAAACCTTAGAAGCCAACCAGTTACAAAAAGAAGATGTCGATTGGCTGATTCCACACCAAGCCAATATTCGGATCATCAAAGCCACCGCAAAAAAACTGAAGATATCGATGGATCACGTCATCGTCACCGTGGACAAACATGGGAATACATCCGCCGCTTCTGTGCCATTAGCGTTAGATGCCGCGATTCGCTCCGGCCAGGTTAAGCGGGGTGAAAGGCTCCTGCTCGAAGCATTTGGCGGGGGCTTCACATGGGGCTCAGCCTTAATCAAGTACTAGGTAAACACACATGAATAAAGCAGATTTGGCGTTTGTGTTTCCTGGGCAAGGATCACAGGCCGTTGGGATGTTAAAAGACTTCTCCGACCACGCCATCGTCAAACAAACCTTTCAAGAAGCATCCGAATTGCTGCAGGATGACCTGTGGGCATTGGCGCAAAATGGCCCTAAAGAAACCTTAAACCAAACGATCAAAACACAACCGATCAAGTTAACTGCTGGCGTTGCTACATGGCGGCTTTGGCAAAGCCAAAGCGATATTCGCCCCAGCAAACTGGCTGGCCATAGCTTGGGCGAATACTCAGCACTGGTGTGCGCAGAAGTGCTCACCTTTGCCGACGCCATCGGTTTAGTCGCCGAACGCGCACGCTTGATGCAAGCGGCTGTGCCAGAAGGCCAAGGGGCAATGGCGGTTGTGTTAGGCTTAACCGACGACGTGGTACAAATTGTGTGTGATGAGGCAAAAGAAAACCAAGTTTGCGCACCAGTGAACTATAATACGCCAGGACAGGTGGTGATGGCCGGCAATACAGAAGCGATTGACCGCGCCTGCCTCATCGCCAAAGAGAAAGGCGCCAAACGCGCCCAAAAATTGCCCGTCAGCGTCCCCTCGCACTGTGCTTTAATGCAAGATGCAGCGGCATCGCTGCACCAACAATTACAACAAATTGACATGCAAGCGGCTAAAATACCGGTTGTACAAAATGCGGATGTACAAGTTTTTGAAAGCGTGAATGACATTCAGACAGCCTTAGCCAAGCAACTCTTTTCCCCCGTACGCTGGGTTGAAACCATTCAGTATTTTTCGGCTGAGGGCATCACACAAGCGGTTGAGTGTGGGCCAGGCAAGGTCTTGATGGGGCTCGGTAAGCGCATTGATAAAAGCGTCGCCAGCCGAGGCATCTTTGATCAAAAATCGCTCACCACGACATTGGAAGCAGTAGAGGCAAGCACATCATGACAACCGACAAAGCAGTCACCCTTGTCACCGGAGCAAGCCGAGGGATCGGTAAAGCCATTGCCTCACGGTTAGCCGCAGACGGTCATTTTGTCCTCGGCACCGCCACCTCTGAACAAGGTGCCAACGCCATCTCTGAGTACTTACAAGCGGATGGTAAAGGCCTGGTACTGGATGTCAGCGTCCCTGAAGCGGTTGAAAGTTTGGTTAAATCAGTCAGTAAAACATTTGGCGCACCCACTATTTTGGTTAACAATGCGGGCATTACACGCGATAACCTCCTGATGCGCTTGAAAGAAGAAGATTGGAATGCGATCATCAACACAAATTTATCCTCTGTATTTCGAATGTCCAAAGCATGCTTACGAGGTATGATGAAAGCAAAAACAGGCCGCATTATCAGTATCGCCTCAGTTGTCGGTGCAACGGGGAATCCTGGGCAAGCCAATTACGCTGCGGCTAAAGCCGGTATTATCGGTTTTAGCAAGTCGCTCGCACGTGAAGTTGGCTCTCGTGGCGTCACTGTGAATGTCGTCGCGCCAGGTTTCATCGATACCGACATGACAAGGGCCTTGCCAGATGAGCATCGAGATGCTTTGATTAAACAAATTCCGTTAAATCAGCTCGGGTCACCCGAGGATATTGCCGCTGCCGTTGGGTTTTTAGCATCGGATCAAGCAAAATATATCACTGGGGAAACAATTCATGTCAACGGCGGCATGTTTATGAGCTAGATTTATACTGGACTATCCATTTTGTGGTGTAGGAAAAAATCAGGTCTTTTCTCCTACACCCAATCCTACTAGAATAGGCGCGCAAAGTTTGCCGTATTTAAATTGGAGATTTGTAAAACATGAGTAGCATTGAAGAGAGAGTGAAAGAAGTTGTCGTAGAGCAGTTGAGCGTAAGTGCGAGCGAAGTCACTAACGAAGCTTCTTTTGTTGATGATTTAGGGGCTGATTCTCTGGATACGGTCGAACTGGTCATGGCGTTAGAGGAAGAATTTGATACTGAAATTCCTGACGAAGACGCCGAGAAAATCACCACCGTCCAACAAGCCATTGATTACGTCAATGAGAACTTGGGATAGGGACTTGACCCGGTTGAAAAATGCTTAACTATTTTTCAACCGTCAAGTAAATGATAACCACCGTAATTGAGGCATGAGATTTTGTCTAATCGTCGTGTTGTGATAACTGGAATTGGCGCAGTTTCGCCACTTGGCTTAAATGTCAAGGATACATGGGATAGCATCCTGGCAGGTAAAAGTGGCATTCACCCAATCACGACCATTGAGGGAATAGATCGTTATTCCACTCGGTTTGGCGGGGTCATCCAAGATTACGATGTGACGCCCTACATTTCTAAAAAAGATGCCAGACGGATGGATCCCTTCATCCATTTTGGGATTGGCGCAGGATGCCAAGCCATTGAAGACGCTGGTTTGGTCGTCACAGAAGACAATGCCGAACGTATTGGCGTTGCCGTTGGCTCTGGGATTGGTGGCATTCGCGGTATTGAGGCAGGACACAATGCCTTTTTAAAAGGCGGACCACGCAAAATATCGCCGTTTTTTGTCCCTGGCAATATTATCAATATGATTTCAGGTAACCTCTCTATCAAATATGGTATGAAAGGCCCAAATATTGCGATTGTGACAGCTTGCACAACCGCAACCCACAGTATCGGGCATGCCGCTCGCATCATCCAATACGGCGATGCGGATGTCATGGTCGCGGGTGGCGCTGAAATGTGCACATCAGAAACCGGTCTAGGGGGATTCGCTGCGGCTAAAGCACTCTCGTGTCGTAACGATGACCCTGAAACCGCAAGCCGACCCTGGGATAAAGACCGAGACGGTTTTGTTCTGAGTGATGGCGCGGGTGTTCTGGTACTAGAAGAATATGAATGCGCGAAAAAGCGTGATGCGACGATTTATGCCGAAGTGGTCGGGTTCGGCATGAGTGCGGATGCTTACCATATTACCTCCCCCTCCCCAGGTGGCGAAGGGGCTTCCTTATGCATGCGTAATGCACTTAAGGATGCCGGACTCAACCCGGATGAAGTGAGTTACGTCAATGCACATGGCACCTCAACCAGAGCCGGTGATACGGCCGAGGCACAAGCGATTATGCACACCTTTGGCCATGGCGCAAAAAATGTCGCCGTTAGCTCAACAAAATCCATGACAGGGCATATGTTGGGTGCTGCGGGTGGCATTGAAGCGATTTTTGCAGCCTTGGCCATTCGTGATCAAGTCGCCCCTCCTACCATTAACCTGGTTAACCAAGATCCGAGCTGCGGAGATCTGGACTTTGTTCCCGGCACGGCGAGAAACATGAAGGTGGACGTGACCGTGTCCAACTCGTTTGGCTTTGGCGGTACTAACGGCACCCTCGTACTCAAAAAAGTTTAATTGTATTCGGTGCGACTTAATGTTCATCGTGTTAAAAAAACCCGTTGATTTTGTCTCACTGCACGCAGCACACACAGCACGTTATCCTTTTCTGCTGGAAAGTGTTGCGTCCAGCGAGCAAGCAAGATACGACATTTTGTTTGCGTTTCCACAAACCAAACTGGTGTTACACCCGCCTCATCAAATGACACTGGATGGGGCCCCCGTCAACACGACTTTTTTAAACACGTTTGAACAATGCTGGCAAACACACGCCGCCCAGACTCAAGCTCCCCAAGAAGACCCAACCTTCCCTTTTTCTGGGGGCTGGTTTATCTACCTGAGTTATGAGTTCGCACACGAAATAGAACCCAGCCTAACAATGCCCCAACACACGACACAACCCATGGCTTACGCCGTGCGCATCCCGGCGGCGTTAATTTACGACCACCAAACCGGCCACACCATCGTCTTTGCCGAACACGATGACAGCATGATTCCGCGCATACAGGCCGACATAAATACGTTAAGTCCACAGGTCAGCCCATCCGGCCCCCTTGCCGAGCTCCAAGAGGACGACCCAGCGGCTTTCCTCCAAGGCGTTGAAACAATCAAACGTTATATCCTTGAAGGTGATGTCTTTCAGGTCAATTTATCCCGTGCGTGGCAAGGCACCTTACACCCCGGTGTGAACGCAACGGACATTTACCGATCTTTACGCCAGACCAACCCCGCCCCTTTTGCGGGATTAGCCACGTTTGCGGGACACACGATTTGCAGCTCCTCACCCGAACGCCTCGTCTGTGTACGCAAGGGTTGGGTGCAAACACGCCCAATTGCTGGTACCCGGCCACGCAGCCAGCAAACCCACACCGATCAAAATTTGGCCCAGAGCTTACTCGCACACCCCAAAGAACGGGCCGAGCATATTATGCTGATTGACTTAGCGCGCAATGATTTGGGCCGTTTATGCCAACCCGGTAGCATCCAAGTCGATGAGTTTATGGTTTTAGAAAGTTATGCACACGTACATCACATCGTTTCCAATATCCAAGGCCAATTACGCCAAACGATCAAACCCAGCGATGTCATTGCCGCCACCTTTCCCGGTGGCACCATTACCGGCTGCCCCAAAGTACGCTGCATGCAAATTATCGCCGCCTTAGAACAACAAGCGCGCAGTGCTTATACCGGCAGCATGGGGTATATCAATCATGATGGCAGTATGGATTTGAATATTCTGATCCGAAGCTTGAGTATCACCCACCAACAGTGCTCATTCCGAGCCGGTGCCGGCATTGTCGCGGATTCAGACCCAATAAAAGAGCTTGAGGAAACCCGCGCCAAAGCCAAAGGTATGATCCAATGTCTGCACTAATCGCAAGCTTAATCAATGGCCAAGCCAGCGACACACTGTCGGTCTTAGATCGTGCTTTGCACTATGGGGATGGCGTGTTTGAAACATTGGAGTATACCGATGGCCAAATCATTTTTTGGACACGCCATGTGCAGCGTTTGCAACACGGTTGCGCACGCATTGGCTTAGACCCACCTGACCCGGCGCATTTACAGCGCGATGTTACCCAGTTGCTGCACACACACCAGCAGGGGGTGATCAAAATTCTCATCACCGCTGGCGTTGGGGGCCGCGGATACCAACGCAGCCACACCCACGGGCAATGCATCATGCTGTTGTTTCCGAGCATGCCGCCGACACACCCACAGGGCATCCGACTCCACACCTGTGAAACACGACTGGGGCGCAATACAAGCTTGGCGGGGATCAAACACCTCAACCGCTTAGAGCAAGTCATGGCCAAGCGCGAATTGCCGCAGGATTGTCATGAAGGGCTTATGCTGGATGAGCAGGGGAACGTCATTGAGGGCATTATGTCGAATATTTTTTGTCTGCAAGGCCCGCTTTTACGCACCCCCAAACTCAAACATTGCGGCGTTTCCGGGATTATTCGCAACGCCATTTTAGCGCTGGCCCCAAGCTTACACTTAACAACAAAAGAAGCCGTACTCAAGCCCTCCGATTTGCTTGCGTCTGACGAAATTTTTGTCTGTAATAGTCTGATACACATTTGGCCTGTTCGACAATGGGGTCACTGGCATTGCCAACACCACCCCATCACCGAACAACTGACGCGGGCACTCAAGCAAATGATGACACAACATGCCATGACACTGCACAAAGGATCGATATGTTAATCAATCACTGGACCCTCACCGAAGGCGCACCAAAACCGTTAGGCGTGACATGGCTTGAACAACAGCAACAATTTAATTTTGCGTTGTTTTCAAAACATGCCGTCAGCGTGCGTTTACTCCTGTTCACAAAAGACGACCCGAGCCGCCCGGTCACCGAGTTCGCCTTAGATTATTTACAACACAAAACCGGCAGCGTTTGGCACATTGCCATTCCAAAGCCAGACATGCACCAAGCCGTGTATTATGCCTATCAAGTTGATGGCCCCTATGAGCCCAGCCAAGGGCACCGTTTTGACCCGGAAAAACATTTGCTGGACCCCTACGCTGTCGGTGTGTATTTCCCCCCCCAATTTTCTCGGGAGGCCCACAAACACCGGGGCCACAATCGCGGCAAAGCCCCACTCGGCATCATTCCGCAACCCCACCAGTATGATTGGCAAGGGGACTGCTTACCAACACGCCATACCCATGATTTGGTGATTTACGAAATGCACGTGGCGGGGTTTACCAAACACCCCTCCTCTGGCGTCAGCACACAACAGTGCGGGACTTTTTCTGGCCTGACGGAAAAAATCCCGCATTTAAAAGCCCTGGGTATCACTGCTGTGGAGTTGTTGCCGATTCATCAATTTGACCCGGAGGAAAACAATTACTGGGGTTACATGACGCTGAATTTTTTCACCCCCAATTTAGCTTATACCCAAGGTGAGCCAGGCAATGCTCAGCTCGATGAATTCCGCGATATGGTCAAAGCTTTACACCAAGCAGACATTGAGGTGATTTTGGATGTGGTTTACAACCACACCACAGAGGACAATGAAGATGGCCCAACGTTCAGTTATCGCGGCATTGATAACCGCTCATACTACATTTTAGAAGAAGATAAACGCTTATATTGTAATGATGCGGGCACCGGTAACGTCTTACGCTGTGCCGACCCGCATGTCCGCGGCATGGTCTTAGACAGCATGCGTTTTTGGGTCAACGAAATGCATGTGGATGGTTTTCGCTTTGATTTGGCCTCCATCCTGACCCGCGATCATGATGGCAGCGTGATGTCCGATCCCCCGATTATTTCCGCCATCAGCAATATGTCCAGTTTCTCCAATACCCGGCTCATCGCAGAAGCTTGGGATATCTCGGCGTACCAACTGGGCCAAGCGTTTCCTGGCACCATGTGGCAACAGTGGAATGGCAAATTCCGAGATGATATCCGCCAATTCGTCAAAGGCTCCGGCAACATTCCCGACCTCATGACCCGTTTATATGGCAGTGCTGATTTGTTCCCAGATGACTTGGCGTCCGCGTACCACCCTTTTCAAAGCATCAATTTTGTGACCGCACACGATGGTTTCACCCTCTATGATTTGGTCTCCTACAATGAAAAACATAATCACCAAAACGGACATGATGGCACCGATGGCTGTGGTGATAACTTCAGTTGGAACAGTGGTGCAGAAGGCGATAAAAACCTCACCCCAGCATTGCTGAGTTTGCGCAAACAGCAAGTGAAAAATTTTGCCAGTTTATTGATGTTATCCAATGGCACCCCCATGATTGTCGCCGGGGATGAATTCCTGAACACACAAGACGGCAACAATAACCCGTATAACCAAGACAACGACACCACTTGGTTAGACTGGGAGCGCTTAAAAACACATAAAGACATGTTTCTGTTTTTCCAAAAAGTCATTGCCTTTCGCAAAGCACATCCTTCCCTAGGGCGTAGCCGCTATTGGCGTGAAGATGTGACTTGGTATGGCGAAAACGGTGCGGTCAATTTCGACCCCCATGCAAAAGCGTTGGCCTACCATTTACAAGGCGCGCAAGAGCACGACCAAGACATTTACGTCATGATCAATGCGCATTGGGACGATATCGACTTCAAAATTCAAGTTGGGCAAACCGGGGATTGGTGGGAGGCAATTAATACGGGCAAACCACGCCCACAAGATTGTCATGCGGTGGGTAAAGAAGTCCAACTGAAGACCTTGAAAAAACGTGTTCGGGGTCGTTCCATTGTGGTTTGCATCAAACGGTAGCATATTATGTTAAAACTGTTTTCTCAATTATTTGGGCTCAGCCTGGTCGGCGGCAGCGTGTTTTCGGCTTGGCTGTGGACGGATTACCAAGACTTTTTAGAAACCCCCATCAGCTTACCCAGCAACACCCATTTTGAAATCCAATCGGGACGCTCGATTAAACACATCGCGCGACAATTGTCCCAACAAAACATCATTCGCTCAGCCCGCTACTTTGAGTGGATGGCCCGTTTATCCGGTCAATCCACGCACATTAAAGCGGGTGAATATGCCCTCAAAACCGGCACACCCGAGGCTTTATTGTCGCAATTCATTGCCGGTAAGACCCACCAATACACACTCGCGGTGATTGAAGGTTGGGCTGTCAAAGACTTGATACAAGCCATCTCTGCCTCGCCTCACTTAAAACACGACCTACACGACCCAACACCCGCACACATCATGACCGCGTTAAACTATCCCGGCCATCCAGAAGGCCGCTTTTATCCTGATACGTATCATTTCCCGAAGGGCATGACCGACACGGCTTTTTTACGCCGAGCTTATCAAAAAATGCAACACACCTTGCAACAGGAATGGGATAACCGCAGCCTTGATTTGCCATTGAAAAATGCTTATGAGGCTTTAATCCTCGCGTCTATCGTTGAAAAAGAAACCGGCCTGCCTGAGGAGCGACACACCGTGGCGGGCGTTTTCATCAATCGCTTAAACAAAGGCATGCGCCTGCAAACAGACCCCACGGTGATTTATGGCATGGGCGCAACCTACCAAGGCAACATTCGTAAGAAAGACCTACGCCAACGCACGCCGTACAATACGTATGTCATTCCTGGTTTACCCCCCACCCCGATTGCCCTGCCCAGCCAAGCGGCCATCCATGCAACCTTGCACCCGGAGCAACACCGTTATTTATATTTTGTTGCCACGGGTGTGGGTGGACACACATTCTCCAAAACCTACAAAGCGCATAACCGTGCGGTTAAAGCGTATCTCAAACAATTACGCCGAAACGCGTCAAAACACTGAGTTAATCCACTGAATTTTTATTTACTGAACTTTCATCTGCTGAACTTTCATCTGCTGAACTTTCATCTGCTGAACTTTCATCCACTGAACTTTCATCCACTGAACTTTCATCTACTGAACTTTCATCTACTGAACTTTCATCTACTGAACTTTCATCTACTGAACTTTCATCTACTGAACTTTCATCTGCTGAACTTTCATCTGCTGAATTTTCATCCACTGAATTTTTATTTACTAAACTTTCATCCACTGAACTTTCATCCACTTCACGCATTTTCAGGTCAGGATAAATCGACGAGGTTTTGACCTCCGCCTCCGCCTCTGGTTCACGGTACTGGCGTTGTAAACCTTGTAAAAAATGCCGTAAGACCTGATCTTTACATTCGCGATAATGTTTGTGTTCCGGGCGGCGGAAAAAGGCACTTAATTCATGTTTACTCAGGCTAAAATCTGACAGCGCCAATACCGCCAGCACCGCCTCCGCCTTTAAGTTCAACGCTATTTTCAATTTATTCAAAATAATGTTATTGGTTAAACGCTTCTCGGCTTTGGGCGCGGGCCCTTCTTTTTTACCGCGTTTGTCTTCAATCAATCCATTCAAGAATAACGCAAACGTTTTATCTTGCAGGCTCTGATAAGCCTCGTCCTCTTCTGGTTTTAACCAATCACTGACCTCTGACCGCGTGACCTCGCAACCCGCCAAACCAAAAATCCGCATCATATTGGCATCATCAAAATCGAAGGTATAGCGGATGCGCCGTAAGATGTCATTATTCGTCATGAGTGTTCCTAATGTTGAGGTGATATGCGGTTGCTGCAAACACGCCATTTTATTCAATGCCGTGACATTGGGCAACTTTAAGTCACACAAAGTGGCACCTTTACGACGCGTCAATCTCATGTTTTAACGCTGCACAGACTTTCACATGCAGACTTTCCACCTCATCCAACACCTGCTCTATCCCGGTTAAATCCTGCTGCCTACCCTGTAGCTCCAGGGTTTTACACAGCTCAAATAGGGACAAGGCCCCGACATTCGCACTACTGGACTTTAAACTATGCGCCGTCGTGTAAATGCCATCACTGTCTTTTTCTTGCACGGCGGTGCGCAACGCCTCCAATTGCACGATTGAACTGGACAAATAAAGCGTGACCAATTTTTCCATCAAATTTGAACTGGATCTCTGATTCATTCTTTGAATATTATCCAGTACGGTTTGATCCAATAGGCTGGCTTCAGGCTCAACTTCAGGCTCAGACTGAGGTTCAAGCTCAGGCTCAACACTCGGCACAGCCGATGAGGTGCCGCCCAACCAACGAGACAATACCTCAGATAATTGACCCATGTTATAGGGTTTTGCCAGGTAATCGTCCATGCCTGCCTCCAAACAACGCTCCCGGTCACCCACCAGTGCATTCGCAGTCAGTGCAACAACTGGCGTGCGTGCGCGCTGTGTTGATTGTTCCCATTGTCGATATCGAATCGTGGTTTCTAGGCCATCAATCCCAGGCATACTGCAATCCATGAAAATCAAGTCATAGTGTTTTTTCTGCACCATCGATAAAGCCACATACCCATCTTCAGCATGCTCACACGCGCATCCAATTTCCGTCAACATCATCTCCGCCAACATCCAATTCGTCGGGTTGTCCTCAACCACCAACACCCGTTGTGCCCCCCCGTCACGTACGCTGACGATTTTTTCGGTGGTGTGTTCCGGCACCAAATCCGTGGCCAATGCGCGATTGAGCGGAATCACAAACCAAAAACAGGAACCCTCATTCACCACACTGTCCAAGGCCAACGCGCCGCCCATCAGACCCACCAACTGCTGCGAGATGGCAAGTCCCAGCCCTGTGCCACCAAATTCTCGTGTTGTCGACCCATCCGCCTGTGAAAACGCATCAAAAATATGAGATTGGGCTTGGGCTGAAATCCCCACGCCAGTATCCCGAATCTCAAACTTCAACCAGCTCGCGGCCTGATCCATTTGTAACGCGCTAATGTGCAGGTTGACCGAACCCGAGGCGGTAAACTTAATCGCATTACCGATTAAATTGACCAAGATTTGACGCAACCTCACTTCATCTCCGGTGTAAACCGTGTGCATATCCGGTTTCATCACACACCCACAGGCCAACCCTTTTTGTTTTGCCGTGGTCGCAAAAATAGACAGCAAATCCGCCAGCATGGCGTCCAAATCAAACACCTGTTGCACCAGTTCTAATTTGCCCGCTTCAATTTTAGAGAAGTCTAGAATGTCATTGATAATATCCAACAAACCCACACCAGACGTTCTAATCGCCGCCAATAAGCGCTGTTGCTGATCATTCAAAACCGTATTTTCGAGCAGTTCAGACATCCCCAATACGCCATTCATCGGGGTGCGAATTTCATGGCTCATCCGCGCCAAAAACTCACTTTTGGCTAGGCTGGCCGCTTCTGCGGTTTCTTTCGCTTGCGTGCTCACCGCCACCAACTGTTTCAGCTCGGAGGTTTGTTTGGCCACCTCATCTTCTAACGCCACTTTATGCGCAGACAATTGTTGATCTCGCGCAGAAATCTCCAATAACATGGCATTAAACCCGGCCACCAACTCCGCCACTTCATCTTGCCCAATGTGGGGCACACGCAAGGTATAATCTTTCTCTTTAGAGACGTAATGCACCGCCTCTAATAACTGTAGAATCGGCTCTGAAATAAATTTCCCTAACCACAGAGACACCAGCCAAGCAACCAGCATACTCACACCAATAGAAACGAATAGAAACAATAGGTTGCGCACCAGCACATCATACAATGGCTGCAAATCCGTCCGCATGAACAGGTGTCCAATCACCTCTCCATCAAACAAAATCGGCTGCAACATATCCAGATAAGCCAGGCTGAATGCATGATACGGCTGTAACGTCACATTCGAGGCGAGCAAAAAATTCGCGGCCGTGGTTTCTGCGGCGTTGGCCATGTAACGCGCAAACACATGCCCATCCGTTCGATAAATCCCCGCCAACACAATGTCAGATTCTGAACTCAGGGACGATAAAATACGCTGTGCTTCGTCCGCATCATCAAACGTCAAAGCTGCGGCACTGTTAAACCCAATCACCGCCGATAGCGCATTATTTTTTTCAATTAAGGCATCCTGATAAGCATGAATTTGATGCACAATATCCGCCAAGCCTTTCAGCAGCAAAACAATAAAACAGGTGAATAGGATAATCACTTTGAGTTTGTGGGTAATCGACAGATGACGCAGTGACAACATAATTATTCCGAAGGTGTGTTAACCAAAATCGAGAGCGATAAAAATTGTGCATAAAAGCTCAAACCCGCCTGTTTTGCCGCGTGTCTATTGACTTCAAAGCGGATCTTATTCGCCACAATAATTAGATTCACCATGCCCCCTTGACGTGCAAATTCAGCCTGATCACTGACCGTTAGAATCGGGCGCAAGCTCAACTGTTGCAAAATTGCTAACACCGGTTTGGCCTTTGAGCGGGTGATAAACACCACATCACACACCTCACTGGCCTCAACGTCGATCAACGCTTGCACACGAATCACGCGATTTTTCACCCGAGCGCCGACAATATCTTGTAACGCCTGACCGAAAGGATCTCCCCCTAACGTGCAGATATCCAACGTCTGTTTTTCACTCTCTGGCCACTTCACAAAATTGGCCATTTTATACAGCATAACGGCTTTAATTTTATATTCTGCTTCTCGGGACATGCCCGCTTCAGCACTGCTCGCCAACAGCATCCAAAAAATCAAAAGCCTTACTGCGTCTCTAAACATGTCGCCCTTAAAATTGAATCGACATTTGAGCAAATACACTGCGTTGTATTTCCGTTAAACGCGTAAATAACTCTTGATCAAATTCTTGGTGACGATCTTGCAACAGGTTTTGCCCAACCAAGGCCAGCTCCACCGTCTCGACCGGACGCCAAGCAACACGAACATCTAACGTGGTATAGTCCGAAATCGTACCGGCCCCAGACGCAATATCATCCACATAACGAAACCATGCATCCAATTCAAGCGTGCGCGACAAATCCAGACTGGAGCGTAACGACACTTGGTGCCGCGGCCCATTCAGCGCATTCCCAACCTCCGTATCCAAATAACTATAGGCTAACTGCAACCGCCATTGCGCTTGCACCTCCCAAGCCAGCGCCAACTCCCCACCATACACATCGCCGCCTTCATCATTGTTTAAAAATATCGGTTGGCTGATGGCGGTCGCTTGCAAGATAGGCGTACCCGCTATTAGGCCCCGGATATCGTCATACTCATTGTAAAAAAAAGCCACATCAATCGACAAAGACGCCGAGGGGATCACCCGGTAACCGACTTCCCAGGCCAGTAAAGTCTCGGCATCAAAATCAGACACACCAAAAATATCAATGCTCGTGGGTAACGGGTTCAACCCCACAGGCGGAATCACTTGCGTCACCACATGTGCATCCTGATCGGATCGAGACGGCGTTCTCACCGCTCGGGCCACCGAGGCCCAAACGCGCTGTTTCGGCGCCAACGCCCATAACACACGCAGGCTCGGTTGATATTCAAACCCAGAATAATCGTTATGCTCAATTTTTGAACCCACGGTGAGCCAGAGGGTCTCTTCAATCAAGGTCATTTCATCTTGTATAAAAGCACTGAAGACGTGCGTGGTTTTTTTACCGGGGTCAAACGTCACATTAAAATTGACCCCCGTATCATCCCGCGTCACACGGTACCCAAGCCCCCAAACTAGGTCATGGACTTTTGCCCACATTAATTGATGGTGGACATCAATATCCAACGTCTCTCGCTGTTCCTGAAAAAACACATCCCGCCGATCCACCGTGTCATAAGACAGTTGTGCACTCAACGCAGAGGTTTCCGATACACGGTGCTGCCAGCGCCCCAGCAAACTAAATCCCTCTGTTCGCGTGGTGCCGGCAACCGTGTTCAAAAAAGGCGGGTCTAACGTCGGCAAGTCCAAGACTTTTTCCAAATCCCCTGAGTACCATTGGCCTTCAAGAGTGGCCTCATTGGCCGCATCTAAGCGCGTGTCCACTCTAAAACCGCCTTGCAACATCCGCCAATCATCCCCCGCGCCTTTGCCCGTGCTGGCATCAATCAATTCATCACGCTCAAAAGCTTGCAGAGAAAAGCGCGCATGGGTTTGATCCCCAATTGCTTGGCCATAACGCACACTCAAAAAACCGCGCTCCTCATCCCCGCCCCCCAGTTTGACAACCCCCCCTTGGGTCTGCTCACTGTGCTTGGTGATGATGTTGATAATGCCGTTGACCGCATTCGCCCCCCACACCGTTGCGCCGGGCCCACGAATCACTTCAATGCGTTCAATATCTTCTAATAAGGGATTGAGCTGTTCCCAGTACACCCCAGAAAACGAGGGGACATAGACACTGCGGCCATCTAACAAAACCAATAATTTATTCGCAAAGCGACCATTCAAGCCTCGGCTGGTCACCGCCCACTCACTCGCATCAATGCGAGCAACATGCAAACCCGGCACCATACGCAACGCATCGGGAATGTTGCGCGCCCCCGAACGCCGAATATCGGTTTGCGTCAGCACAAACACGGCGGCGGCACTATCCGCGCGTTTTTGCTCTTTTTTCGAGACCGATGTCACCTCGATATTCATCAAGTCTTCTAAACTCAAGCTCAACAGTTCGGCCGTCTCCAAGCCCACCACCGCAGGTGAAAACAAGACACTGCCCAGGCACACAATGCGCGCCCAAGCACGGCTCATAATTGCGCACTCAATTCCAACAAACGCATCTGTGCTGATCGAGGTTCTAAATCAAAGTTGGCGTTTAACGCCACTGGTTGCTCATACACCCCATCGGTCTGCAATAACCAAGCCTGGCTATTATCGGTGAGATATAAATCCAAATCCCGGATGATTCTGTCTTTGTGTTTTTTATTTTCAATCGGGAAACAAACTTCCACCCGTTTGAATAAATTACGTTCCATCAGATCCGCACTGGAACAATACACCTCGGGTTTGCCATCATTTTCAAAATAAAACACCCGCGTATGTTCCAAAAACCGCCCCACAATCGAACGCACTTCAATCCGATCCGAAACACCGGGGATACCCGGTTTCAAACAACACATCCCCCGCACAATCAGATGCACATTCACCCCGGCCATCGACGCACGATACAATGCCTGAATGGTCTTTGGTTCAACCACAGAGTTCACTTTAAAAATGACTTTGGCCGTTTTTCCCGCTTGTGCATGAGCGGTTTCGCGTTCTATTTTTTCCAATAATCCACTGTGCAAGGTAAAGGGCGATTGCAACAGTTTCTCTAATTTCGGCATTTTGCCTAAACTCGTGAGCTGAAAGAACACCCAGCGAACATCCTCGCCAATCGAACGATCACACGTCAGCAAACCATAATCGGTATACATTCTGGCGGTTGCCCGGTGATAATTACCCGTGCCCAAATGCACATAATGGCTGAGTTTTTTGCCCTCACGCCGCACCACCAAAACCATTTTGGCATGCGTTTTATACCCGACCACGCCATACACAACATGCACCGCCGCTTCCTGTAATTTGGTTGCCAGCGCAATATTCGCACGCTCATCAAAACGCGCGCGCAACTCAATCACGACCGTGACTTCTTTGCCGTTATTCGCGGCCGCCACTAACGCATCCACCACCGGGGAATCTGGGCCGGTACGATACAACGTCTGTTTAATCGCCAATACTTTTGGATCAATGGAAGCTTGGCGTAAAAAATCGATCACCGACCCAAAAGAATCGTATGGGTGGTGCAACAACACATCCTGCTTACGGATCGCATCAAACAAACTTTTCCCCGATTCAATCGCGCTCGGTGTCGTCGGCGAGAACGGTGGAAATTTCAAATCTGGCCGACTGACCAATTTATACACCGCTTGTATTCGGTTTAAATTCACCGGTCCATTGACCTGGAATAAGGCTTGCTCAGTCATGCCAAAACGATCCAATAAAAATTCAATCATTTCCTCCGGGCAATGGTGCGCAACCTCCAGCCGCACTTCATCCCCATAATGGCGCTGCGCCAACTCACCCTCTACGGCATGCAACAAATCGCTGATCTCTTCAGAGTCCACCAGCAGATCACTGTTGCGCGTGACTCGAAACTGATAACAGCCTTTCACCTTCATGCCATAAAACAAATCGCCGACAAACGCATGAATGACCGACGTCAAAAACACAAAATCATCCTCTCCTGACTGCACTTCCCGAGGTAACTGAATCACACGCGGCAACGAACGGGGCGCGCGCACCACAGCCAAACCACTTTTCCGCCCGAACGCATCTTTTCCGGTCAAAGACACAATAAAATTCAGACTTTTGTTCAAAATACGAGGAAATGGGTGTGCGGAGTCCAGCCCTAACGGACTCAACATGGGCAACAATTCTTCTTCAAAATATTTGCGCAACCACACTTGTTGCGCCTCATTCCAATCTTCACGCCGAATAAAACGAATGCCTTCGGCTTCTAAAAGCGGGAACATCATCGTATTCAGCACCACATACTGTGCTTCCACCAACTCATGCGCGCGTAAACAAATCGCTTCCAAAGTCTCTTTTGAGGACAACCCATCGTAAGCCCGTTGCGCAACACCCAACTCCACTTTTTGGATTAACCCCGCCACACGGACTTCAAAAAACTCATCTAAATTGGTGCTGGAGATGCACAAAAAATTTAAGCGTTCCAAAAGCGGGGTGTTTTCGTTTTTCGCCTGCTCTAACACACGCCAGTTAAATTCCAACAAACTCAACTCGCGGTTTAAATAATAATCAGACGATTCTAAATCAACAGCGACCTCGGCATTGTCTGCAACGTCGCTTCCCTCACTTATTTCATTCATTTTAAACACCGCTTAACGATCATGGACTTACCCTCAAGCATAGATCATGATCCGAGGCAGATGACTATGTCATGCAACTTGTCGCGCGATAATTTGACAACTGTCACGTGACGAATTACGCTTAACCAATGATCAAGTCATTTACAGATAAACGCACTCAAGAGTTATACATCCATGGAAAATCAAAAAAATTTCCGCCAGACATCACCCCAAGGGCAGCCAGAAAATTGGAATATATTGGCTTAGCTGCCACTCTAGATGACTTAAAAGTACCGCCAGGTAATCGACTTCATGCGCTTTCGGATAACCGCAAAGGTCAATATTCGATCTCCATCAACAATCAATGGCGTATTTGTTTTAAGTTTGAGGGGGGAGATGCCTATGATGTTGAGGTTTGTGATTATCACTGAATAAGAATGAGGTTAAGAACATGGCAATACCAAACAACGGGGTAATGAAGCGTAAACCCACACACCCAGGCACAATGTTACGTGACGATTTCCTGCCAGATTACGGGTTAACTGTCACTGGGTTGGCCACAGCCCTGAGTGTTTCCCGACAAACCATCAATGAACTACTCAGAGAACGCCGAGCGGTTAGCCCTGAAATGGCCTTACGATTGGCTCGTTTGTTTGGCAACTCTGCTGAATTTTGGCTCAATGCACAGCGTGCAGTTGATCTTTGGAGGGTTACTCCAAGCGTTAAAGATAAAATCGCCAATATCAAACCACTGAGTGTTGCATAAGGCTAGAGGGCGATCCAAACGCCACGAAAAACCACAATCCGAAACATTTGCGGAACAAACCCGGCTGAGCATTTCCCCAACACTCTTTCCACTTGACCGCATGTGCGTTAAAAAGGGCTCAATAAGGCCCTTGCATTAGCGTAGCCTGAAAAATACAATCCCTCCTCTATTGATAGTCAGACCACATAAAACAAAAGGAGTCACACAATGACGGCACTAAACGGCCACACACTGAAATGCCTGTTAAGCTTCGGGCTTATACTCGCACTCAGCGGATGCGCAACCACACAACGGGACTGGCAGGCGGCAAGCCGTCACGGGACAATCGAAGCCTACGAGCAATTCTTACAGACACACCCCGAGGCAGGCCAAGCCAGCCAAGCACGGCGACGGTTGGCGGCGTTACAAGCTGAAAAAGACTGGGGCAAGGCCAAATCCATAAACACGATAGATGGGTACAGCGATTACCTGAACAAACACCCCCAGTCTAAACAAGTGAAACAGGCAAAAGCACAACGGGAGCAATTGGCGTCAGCACGTGACTGGGGGCAGGCGAAATCATCCGGGACAATCACCTCATACAACGCCTTCATCCAAAAACACCCCAAATCGAAACAGATTGCAGAGGCAAAAAAAGCACTAGAACAACTGGAGGCACAACGTGATTGGCAGCATGCTCAGGCGAAAAACTCTGCACGCGCATTTGATGCATTCTTAAAAAATCACCCCTCATCTGAGTATTCTGCTGAAGCCAAAAAAAATCTAGTCAGCCTACAAGCGGATGAGGCATGGCAAGATGCAACGAACAAAAGCAGTGAAGCCGGATGGATCAGCTTTATCATGCAGTATGGGAATACCCAGAAGGCAAAAGTTGCGATTAAACGACTAAAAAAACATAAGGTGATTCAACCCGGTGGCATCATTGCATGGGCAACGCTGGGAGGAAAAACCATCCATTCAGGTGATTTCACCTACTACCTCAATAACAACTCTGGGCTGAGCTCTCTACATTGGAGCAAACTAGGGCCGATCATGCATATTGGCGAATTGCAGGGGAATTCAAAGGGACTGCGTGTTGTGGCAGGCATGGCTTTGATTCCCACCACCAGGTAACGCACGCGGTAATGATCACCTAACCACGGTGCTGCACCGGATGGCCATGCCGGTGCGCTTGATCGTTATGTGTTCACAAATACTTTCAGTAACTGTAACTTAATGAATTGAAAAATTTCTATTCGTCAGCTCACCGTTTTACCCCTAGCTCTATTCAAACCTGGCCCTTGTCATTCACTAATAGTTGTCGTCTAATTACATAAAGATGGCCCTCCTAACAGGAGGCTTGCACCCCATTTTCATACTCATAACGGTCGCGCACAATCACATTCACTCGGGCAGTAAAAAAATGCCTCTTCTTCCCCGCTCTGCTTTTTTACTGTCAATGATGTGAAGTATCATCTACCACGAAAACACTATAAAGGAATTAAAATTAAGTTACTTACAGATGAATATTTTATAATGCAAGCGAATGAATTAGCTGAACAAGCGATAGAACAAGGAGACGAGCCATTCTCAGCATTGCTTGTCGTTAATAATCAAATTGTAGCCAAAGCTAATAATGAAGTAATTCGCCTGCAAGACCCTACTAAACATGCTGAAATTGAAGTTATTAAAAAGGGACTAAACATCATAAAATCAGTAGGTACAAATAACATAACTTTATATTCAAGCACAGAACCATGTCCAATGTGTGCTGGGGCGATTTATTGGTGCGGGATAAAACGAGTTGTATTTGGATGCTCAATAGAAAAATTTTCGGAAATATGTGATGCTGGACTGGTCGTTCCATGTAGAAGTATTCTATGCAATCGACGTAAATCTATTGATGTTATTGGGCCAATTTTAGAAAAAGAGTCCGCAAATATTCATAATCTATATAAAGAAATAATGGTCGAAAACGTATGAAAGAATTTATGTCTATTTTTGACAGCCTATTAAAACGAGGTTTGTCTGCTTCATTTGTATTTATAATTACACTTATAATTACAGAATCAATTTTTTTCGTGATTCTTGATAATGGTGATGGTAGCTTAACTCATTGGCTAATCACATGGAAAAAAATATTTTCTGGTGATGACAAGTCTGTTAGCTTGATACTGATACTCCTCTCACTAGTAGGATTAAATTATATTCTCTTAATACTAAATGAGATAGCATATGAAAATACATTAAGAGAAAATTTTGACTCTTGGCTTGTTCAAACGCCATACAATCGTACTATGTCGAAAAATTTAAGTGCCTTACGGGAAAAAGTCCAAGAAAAAACGCTGAATTTATATCCTGATTTACATCATATTACAGATTTAACAGATTATGTTTTATATGAAATTCTTGGTGGTATTTTGATTACGAACACGAGAGCTTACGTTGATTCTGCAAAAATAACTGGACTAGTATTTATTTCTCTAATTAGTGCATGCATTGTCAGCATTATTTTACATTATCGACATATAGGCTATCACCTAATTTGGCTTATTTCATTAATTGTAATATTATATTTCATAGGAAGAGAATTAGTTAAAACACACTACAGATCAAGAACCATGCGCCTATATATAAACTTTCTAATTGCCCCGGAAGAAAAAATATTAAAAACATCTGGGAACCGTGAATTGGGATTATTAGATCCTACTTCGGAAAAATCACTTACAACCCCTCCTCCGATTAGCTCTAGTTAATTCCAATATTAACTGTAGTATTCGGAGCAATACGGCGCGAGCATCCACATTTGAAATTGATAGTACGCTGCGCTATCAGTTTGCCAACTCGAAAATCTACCATCCAGGATATTAAAGCCTACCCAGCCAATATGTTGGACGACGCCTATGATGTGCAATTGCCAATATTTGGACGGTATCCGATACCACACGAAACAAAATAGTAAACGGGAATTTTTTCATGCTTCTGTGCCTTATGTCGGGCTTCCGTTTGATAGGATACCAGTGTGGTGACTTACAAACACCCTCCATAATGTGTTCGAACTCGACCAAGTATGAAGCACCAAGCCCTGGTTTTTTTGACTCATAATAAGCGACTGTTTCAAGGTGCTCTGCCTCGGCAGCAGAATGAAAATTATAGCTCACCTGAGTAGTGCCTGTGACTTACGCCTAACCACGTCAGCAGGTATTGGTTCCACAATACCTTCATCAAGTTCTCTGGCTCTACGTTGTGCTTCTACTAACCAATTTTCTGCGATTTCATCTTCAGAAGGTAGCTCAAGGCTAATCAAAAGCTTCTGGGCTAATTCAGCACGTTTATCTTCAGGCAAATGAAGAGCCTCGCTTTCAATTTCTTCCAGATTCATGGATTTATCTCCGATTAAATTTTTTTGGCCAGGGGTTACCTATCAGCTCGACCGCCCCTGTATCAGGATAGTTGTCCGATTAGGATTTGATTAGTTTATCATAGGCGGTATGACTTCCAATCCAAAACCAAAGCAGACCATCCTCACCCTCCACCGCTAAGGCTCGATAGTGAATGCCAATACGAACTGACCAAAAACGATTTATTTTTTAAAATGCAGTGAAGGATGTTTTGGGTTGTCTTTAAAGCGTTCATAATCTTTTTGATTTTCCTGCTTTATGGTCTGCAAGCGCGACATCGACAAGTGCATCAAGTTTTCCAGACGATATATCTTCTTCTATTTGTTTACCCCATGTATTTGAATCAAACTGTTCATACCATTCACGAAACTGTTTTAATTGTGATTGTGGTAAACGTGAAATTTCTATTTTAATATTCTCCACGGCTTTTGACATTTCATCCTCTCCACATTTTTGAATCTCTGTCAAACTTCAGCGTATTATTGGGTGAAGTCTCTGCTGCGAGACAAAAGCCTCAGACCGATTACAGAGAGGGCTTCAATAAAAACGATGAATACATGTCAGACCATTTTTTCTATGCAACTTCCCATGAAAAATTCATCCCTTTTCCTGTTTCTTTGGCATAGAGGCGCTTAATGCTGTGAAAAGGGATCGATATTATTTCAATGCTTCCACCAAACGTCGCCGAGAATTCAATTTTATCAGCCCTCCAGTTAAAGTGCTTAATGGCTAGAGGAGAAATATCTAATATGATATTTCCATCTTTTTCAAAAAAATCCAGCCTGGCATCATCCAGTTTTTCTGAATCAACTAGCAGGTGTATCGTTTCGTGCCGATCAAATATTTCCTGATAAGCCGCTTGAAACTCGGATATATTTTCTCCCCCAACATCCGCACTCAGCACACCACTTAAAATATGCTGACAACTTTCCAAATGTTTAGAATTTTCTCTAATGTTAGATGTCAATTACTTTGACCGGTCCGCGACAATTATCTTGACCGGTTCTAGAACGCTCCCCTGCACAACTAAAGTCTACTCTGCTTTAGTTGCTAAAATTAAATAGCGTA
>Ga0256847_1000353_pt1 | contig 30029 bp, 20 predicted proteins | sample TeddybearmetaG_FD_189099 | JGI IMG/M metagenome (GOLD analysis project Ga0256847, IMG submission 189099) | Hydrothermal vent microbial communities from East Pacific Rise, Pacific Ocean - Teddybear | ecosystem: Environmental > Aquatic > Marine > Hydrothermal vents | place: Pacific Ocean: East...
GTCGGATGTTGCTTGAAAACCTTCAACTTTACTTAACAAATTTGTAGGGCATTTCATTATTATATTATTTTTAGTTTATCGTTATTTATTCCGTTGAAATTTAAAACCCCTAGAGTTCCTTTTAAATTTCCATTCTCATTTACATTGATTTTCATATTGACATCAGTCAATGAACCATCGTTTTGAGCGTGTGTTTATTCTGTACTAAGAAAAAAAGAAATGCCCTTTCCGCCTATCGTCGGATGTTGCTTGAAAACCTTCAACTTTACTTAACAAATTTGTAGGGCATTTCATTATTATATTATTTTTAGTTTATCGTTATTTATTCCGTTGAAATTTAAAACCCCTAGAGTTCCTTTTAAATGTGTTATTATTTGAGTATTTACAGCATTTACTTTAGCATTTGATAAGTCTGCTTTTATACATCCTGTAATTAGTGAGGCCAATTGCAATAAATCTTCTTCATAGTAAATTTTATCGACTGTATTGATAGTAGGGTTCTTGCCCATTATATCATGAAACTGTCTACCTGAACCAAATGAATATTCTGCTTTCATTGTTACATTGCAGGTACTTCCAGCATCTAATTCCTTTAAAAGCATTTCTAAATATTCAGCTTTCAATTTAGCTTTTTGTAATCTTGAACTATTCAAATGATTACCATCATTTGAAAGGTAGGCTGGTGCTTGAGGTAGTCTTGTTAATGCAAAACTTAGTGAATCTCTTGACACAAAATAATCAATAAGAGATTTAGCAAAAGGTACTTTGTATTTATCATTACTACTATATCTAATCTCAGAATGAAAATTGAAATTATTTCTTTCTCTTAAAATCCATTCGTTATCGTTGTCTAAATCGTTCGTTTTCAGAATACCAAGGCAAACCGAGTTATTCGTACCAATTACTCCACTTTTAGCCAGAAAATAATTTATGTTTCCTGATGAAATATCGTTCGGAAAGTTTTCTAATAAAGAAATTCCTCCGAAAACTAAACTACTTTTTGTAATGAAATTTCTGCGATTCATCTTGTGCTATTTTTTTTTGAGTTTGTACTGTTGCTGCGTAAAAAAGGCCTCTTCAGTTTTGATTTAATTTCTAACAATGTTACCATACAGGCTTTATTAATTTTCTATTTACAACCCTATAACTAAGAAATTGTCAATTTGTGACATCTGATCAAGAAAATATTTAAAAAAATATTAAATATTCAATAAATTAGGGGGAGTTGGAACGAATTTAAAAAGTTTGACAAAGTTTAATTTGGGGAAAATCACAGCGAAATTTTAAATTATAAAACCACTCTTCTCTTATAAATGAGTTTTTTACCTATGAATTCCAAGGCAATAATAGAATACTAACTGATTTTATACCCAAAGATAGAGCAGGAAGACATAAAGAATAAAGAATACAAAAGTCAAATAGCTAAGATGATCACTAAGGAAAGAGCAGGTAGATTGAAAGGGAACTTTGGAACAGACAAAGAGAACTTTCTTCAGAACAAAATTAAAGCTCACTTTAAGGAAACGGAGATATTATGGAGATTTATAGGAATCCATACTTCAAATTCTCTCAATATTGGTAAAAGAATAGACCAAAATTTGGTCATAGCAGCATAAAATTTGTTTAAATATTATCAAGTGAAAATTACATCAAAATATCTATGACTGATACTTATGAATATCAAAGGATATTCATAAGTATCAGTCATCCTCAATCATAGCTTTCAACTCATTCAGCTTCATCATACATTCAATAGGTGTCATGCTATTCAATTGAATATCTTCCAATGCTTGTTTTAATTTTCCAGCTATGGGATCTGTTGTTTCGAAAATACTAAGTTGATACGGATCGGGCTCTATTCTTTTTACTTGTTCCGAGAGATCTGGATTTTCAATTCCATTTTCAGTAGTTATTGATTTCAACTCTAATTGCTTCAAGATTTCGTTGGCTCTTTTTAATACTTCTATTGGCATTCCTGCCATACGGGCCACATGAATACCAAAGCTGTGTTTACTTCCTCCTGGAACTAATTTTCTCAAGAATATTACTCTCTGACCGACTTCTTTAGTCGCAACATTGTAGTTTTTTACTCTAGGGTATTTGTTGGCCAATTCATTAAGCTCGTGGTAATGAGTAGCGAAAAGAGTTTTAGGATTTGCTACTTTATTATTATGTAAATACTCTGCCAATGACCATGCGATCGATATCCCATCATAGGTAGATGTACCTCTTCCAATCTCATCTAATAGGATCAAACTCCGAGGAGAGATGTTGTTCATAATACTAGCTGTCTCATTCATCTCTAGCATAAATGTAGACTCGCCACTCGATATATTGTCCGAAGCCCCTACTCTAGTAAAAAGCTTATCGATGATACCAATGGTTGCTTTTTCTGCAGGTACATATGAACCCATTTGCGCCATTAAACATATCAAAGCTGTCTGCCTCAGTATGGCTGATTTACCAGACATATTGGGTCCTGTAATCATCATCAGTTGAGTTTCATCATTGCTCAAGTAGATATCATTTGGCACATAAGTTTCATCCAATTTCATATGTTGTTCGATTACTGGATGTCTTCCATTTTTGATGTCTATTGATGTGGATGAATTGACAACTGGTCTCGAATAATTGAATCGTTTAGCCACAAGAGCAAAAGACAAAATACAATCTACATGGGCGATCAACTCAGCATTGGATTGGATTGGGTCAAGGTATTCAATTATCGCATAAAGCAATTCTTCATAGAGCTTTTCTTCGATGCCAGTAATTTTATCTTGTGCACCAAGGATTTTAGTTTCTAATTGTTTTAACTCATCAGTGATATATCTTTCAGCATTGGTCAGTGTCTGTTTTCTCACCCAGTCATCAGGAATGAGATCCTTATTTTTGTACTTATTTGTGACTTCCAGATAGTATCCAAAGACATTATTGAATCCAATTTTTAAGTTTGTAATACCTGTCTTTTCCGCCTCTCTTACTTGAATACCTAATAAAAGATCTTTGCTATTCCTGACAATATTATTAAGCTCATCTAAATCATCGTTATATCCATCTTTGAAGGTTCCTCCTTTACTGACCATTGATGGAGGTTCTTCAGAAATAGCTTTTTCAATCTTCTCTCTTACTGTTTCACACAAATGCAACTTTTCAGACAAAGTAGCTAAATGTTCATTTCCGCTAGCGGTCAACAACTCTTTTAGCGGTGCTATCTGTGTTAATGCTTTTTTCAATTGAAGCAATTCTCTTGGAGCTACTTTCATCATTGAAATCTTTGATACTAAACGTTCGAGATCACCCATTTTTCGAAGGATTCCCTCAAGAGATTCTGATACTTCTTCTTCAGCATAAAAGAAACTGACCATATCCAATCTAGCTTCAATCTTTTGCTCAGACATAAGAGGGAGCAATACCCATTTACGAAGCATTCTAGCTCCCATCGGAGAGACAGTCTTGTCTAAAACTTGAATGAGAGGAATTCCGGTTTCATGAACGGAAGAAACCAATTCCAGATTTCTAATCGTAAATCGATCCAACCAAACATATTCTTCAGATTGAATTCTGTTGATACTTCGAATATGTCTAAGATTTTCATTCTGAGTAGAAGATAGGTAATGCAATGCTGCTCCAGCCGCAATTTGTCCAGTATCTAATTTTTCTACCCCGAACCCTTTTAGATTAGGCACATCAAACTTCTCTAAAAGTTTTTCTCTACAATAATCATAAGTATATATCCATTCATCTAGCGGATAGCTGTAATACTTGTCTCCAAATTGTTTATTGTAAATCTTAGCAAATGATTTGGAATAGATAATCTCAGCAGGTCCAAAACTATGGATAAGTTTTTCAATGTTTTCCAAATTACCTTCACTCAAAAAAAAATCTCCTGTAGATATATCTATGAATGCAACACCGTGAAGGTTTTTAACTCCAAACTGGATACTTGCCAAGTAGTTATTGTTTTTTCTATCTAAGATTCCATCATCTATAGTCAACCCAGGAGTAATAATGTCTGTGACACCTCTTTTCAGTATTTTTTTCTCCTTACTTGGCTTCTCCAATTGCTCACAAATAGCAACTCTAAATCCAGCTCTTACCAACTTTGGCAAGTACACATCCACACTATGGTAAGGGAATCCTGCCAATGGAATATCCGATCCTCCATTATTCCTTGAAGTCAAAACAATACCTAATACATCTGCCGCTTTGACAGCATCTTCTCCAAATGTCTCGTAAAAGTCACCTACTCTAAATAGCAAAATAGCATCGGGATGCTTACTTTTTAAGTTAAAGTATTGCCCCATTAACGGAGTTACTTTTTCAGTTTTTTTTGTTGATTTCGATTTCTTTGCCACTTGTTTCAGATTGGGTGACAAATTTAACCCGTTTTACTTAGTTGACAAATGTGAAAAGGAAAACATATTTATTTTTTTATGATACATGTATTTTATTGCTGAATCGCTTTAATTGCTGAATCGCTTTAATCGCTTTAATTCTACTTTGAGAGATTAGATATTTTCAGGTTACACATTTCTATTATTGAAGAGATTGTGAAAAAAGAAAAGGTTTAAGGTTACGAGGTTTAGGGTTCAATGCTAGATGTTGACAAAACAAATTAAATGACAACATCTAGCCCTGCAAACCTTAAACCATAAGCCTCATACCTATTTTCAAAATCTTCAATTTTTGAAATGTCTCAAACTAGGATTAATCGCTGAAATGCTGAATCGCTTTTAACAATACTAGTTAAGCATTAAGGAAATTTATAAAATTCTTAGCATTGGTTTCTCTATCGAAGTTAGTTGATATAAATTTACGGGCGTTTGTACCTATCCTTTTTTGCTTTTCTTTGTTTTTTAGAATCCAATTTAGACTTGATGCGAATTCTTCGGGGGTGTCAGCTTTTAGAATTTCAATTTTGTCTTTGGCGTCTATTCCTTCCATACCTATTGAAGTTGACACAATTACCCTACTCAGTGCCATACCCTCAAGGATTTTAACGCGCATTCCACTTCCCGATAATAAAGGAACAATCATAATGGAATGGTCATTTATGAATGCTTTGGCATCTTCCACTTCGCCCTCAATAATTATAGATTCGCTAGCCAAAACTTTTATGCTATTTGGTGTATTTCGTCCGGCAATAAATAGCTGTACTTTTGGATTTTGTTCAATAACCATTTGCCAAACCTCTTCAATAAACCAATTAAGACCTTCAAGATTCGGAATCCAATCCAATGATCCTATAAAGGAAATACTGGGTTTTTCAAAAGTATTCATATCCGCAATGTATTCACTGCAATTAATTCCAATGGGTAGAGATATTCCTTTTCCATTATAGCCCAAATTCCTATAGGCTTCTATATCTCTTTCGGTCACGGTAACAAGTGCGTCATATTTTGACAAGCGCTCTATCTCAAAGTTTTGTAGCTTTTTAGCAAGGTATTTAATGTAAATTTTCTTTGGTAAGAAAGTCGTATTCATCGCAATTCTATTCCAAATCTCAAATTCTACGTTGTGCGATCTCATGACTATTTTAGCTTCTGAATGTTCTCTGATCAATTCAATATAAGGGGCTAAATACAACGTCTCTAATTGAACAATATCGTATTGATTTCCCTTTAGCAATTCTACTACTTTCGCCTTAAAGTCTTCAAAATAAAATCGGCTTACATGATAAGAGTCCTTTGATAAAAGGTTTCTAATTGCTCCTAACATGGTGACTCTATTATCTAAATCTACGGTATGGATTTCTTTATAATGATCAAATGAAGTGGGAATTGAATCTTTGGATATATAATGCTTCACTGTGTTCATACTCAGCAAAGTAATCTCGCAGCCTAAAGAACTTAGTGACTTACTCAGGTTAGTGACAGCAATAGATTCACCATCTTTCATTGGATAAGGAAACTTCTTCGTCAGTTGCAATATTTTCATCTAATCTAAGCTCATTTAAATGCAAATATGCTAAAATAAAGGACTACTGAACAGGAATCGATTTAGATACTTTCTTGCGCTTCAAAAAAGACTGAACTATTGTGAGTATAATGGCTATAAGAATAATATATATACTAATATAAGAAGTATGCTCTATTCTAGGATCTTCAGTAACTAGATCAACCACTCGCTTAGCGTAAATGCCATAAGAAGCCCAACAAACTACCGCAGCAAAATATATATCTTTATGGACGTATAACATTCTCAGTGTTATCCCAACCGCTATCATGAGAACAATCGCAGCCCAAGTATCTGCTCCAAGTCCCAAATTCGTAATTCCAAAATAGACAAATACAACTGTTGTATTAGCAATCATAGCTACAGATATCCACCCCATGTATAAGCTAATTGGTACTGTCGCTTGCCATGGAGTTGGCGAATCGCTGAAATATTTCACATTTAGTTTATGATACATCATAATTAGAGAGCCTAAAATCACAGCCATAATAAAAATACAAATAACCACATATTCATAATGCCAAAACACAAGCCAAAGACCATTTGCAATTGCATTAATAATAAACCAAACTCCTAATGTTTCAACAATAGATACGCCTTTTTTCCCAATCCATTGATACCCAACAAAAATGATCAATAAGACATAAATAATACTCCAAATCGCAAAGGTAAATCCAGAAGGAACAAACAGGTTCGGATATAAATCTGAGAGCTCTCCAGTAGTTTTATTGCCTAATGGCAATAGGACGGCGACCATATTCATACCTATTAGAAAAATAAGCCCGATGGTATTCAGGTTTTTGAGCAATTTAGAATTCATAGCGGTTGGAAGTTCATTTTGGTCTACAAAAAACAAAAAAAGGCTGTACGCGGAGCGTACAGCCTTTAATATATTTTTAAAATCTTAGCGATTTTTAGCTTTCAGCTGGCTTAGTTACTATTCCTTTGATATTAAGGAAAGTATTTGCAGGATCTGTATTAGCTGTGATTGTCACTTTTTTAGCTTGTGGTCCACCACCTATTTTTCCTTTACCTTTTGAGTCAAATTGAACTCTGATCTCACCATCTCCACCTACTGGAATTGGTTCTCTTGGCCATTCTGGAACTGTACATCCACATGATCCTTTTGCGTTACTGATCACTAAAGGCTCTTTACCTGTGTTCTTAAATTTGTAAACGTAAACAACTTTTTCTCCTTCCATTACTTCACCAAAATCGTGAGTTTCTTCTTCAAATTGAATTGATGTAAGAGGACCAACTGGAACAGGTGGTGTAGCAGCTGTTGTAGTTGCTGGTGGAGTTGTTGGATTAGCTGTTGTCTGAGTAGTCGCTAAACTTTCTCTTGCAGCATCTTTAGCCGCTGAACCTTCATTCTTACAAGCAGTAAAACTTAGGGCAGCAACAAAAGCAAATAATGCTAAAATTCTGAAGTTTTTCATAATTAAAATATGTTTATAAAATTGATTAATATTAAATTAAAAACTAAACTGAAAAAAACTTATTATCAATAAACTATATGCTAAAAAATTTAATTCATAGAACAAAATTACATTTTATTCATTGTCCTCCCAAGTTTTAAATATTGGTTAACATCTGGTTAACAGAAAAAGGAATAGAGTTTATTGAAAATTTAATCCTCCAGTTATGGAACCGTTTATAAGGCTATCTCTTGAAGTCTGAGAAAGAAAAAGATCTACTCTTCGATGTGTATGGGTAGTGCCAAATACTCCAAGTCCATCACTGATGTTACTCAACACAGGAATTTCTCCACTAGAAGTAATCCCTAAGTTTGCACGAGCCACTCTGATATAATCTTGTATGGCAGTATTCCCTGATATCAATTTAAGAGATGCTGAATCAAAACTCCTGTTTATAGACTCATCTTCCTCAAGTGCTCCTACTAAAAAAGAATAAAAATCTCTACCATCTGCTTCAACTGTATTTTTCTCAGTAGCTGAAGCTACAATCCACTCTAATCTTTTTTTGGTCGTTACGCCTAATTTATTCTCAGTGATGTCAAAGAAAAAAGAAAACGAATATATCTCTGCTTCTCCTACCGGCGTCCATCCAATATTTACTTTTTTACCTGGATCAAAAGTCAACGGTCCACCATCCATCGGAAATGTCAAAAATGGAGGACTCAATACAGTGGCTGTAGATGTTACTACTTTGTCTTCAAATATTCCCTCAATATTCAATTCGATTAATTCTTCTGGTATAAGTTGAATGCTATCTGTCAATATTTTATATAAAAAGTTAGGCGCAGTTGCAAATACTCCTTCTTCTCGTTGATATCCTTCAAGATTCCCATCTACTCTATGAAGGGTATATTCTTTTCCATTATTTAGTCTTATAAGCTTTACAGTGATATTATCATAGTAAAGAGAATCAGCATTTTGTGCTATAACATTTCCTGAAATCTCTTCATCAACAAAAATTCTTTCTACCCTCACATATTGTGCAGTATCACCTTGATCTATCAACCCATAGACAACAGGCGTTTCTTTCTTGTTGGCAACAAGATCCAATTCATTGTCACAACTGACAAAGTAAAATGCAACAAAAACTAGTATTATATATCTCATAAACTGAAGATTCATTGTGTTAATCGGCTGCAAAAGTAAGTAATTATTAAATAACTAATGATCCTAATCAATAATATATTGTCCGCTTTGATGATAAGCCATCGGAATTTATTTTGAAACCCTTAGTGTAACCTTGCTTAAGGTGATAGCTTTATCATTCTGAACTTCTCGTAATACAGAATAATAGTCATTTTCATCCTTTACTTCAAATAGATTTACTGACTCGTTAAGCTTTAATTCGTTCTTGAAATGAACTAAGATTTTTGAAATATCATCATCCTCTATTCCTTTATTCTTTAACGACTCCATTACAAAACGGATCAAAGCAATATTATTTACATGATTGTTCCAATCCAAATCGTATGGCCTCACTTTTCGAGTATCTGATCTTTCAAGTCCTTTAGGTAATGAAATGGCTTTCTCTGGTTGAGTCAAAAATCGAGTTTCTTGTGGGATTCCGATATCTAATATATTTTGAGGAATTTTTATCAATTTTCTAGAATCGGTTTTAAGAAGTGTCCAAGTACTGCTGGCACCAACAACCATTTTTTTATTAGTGTTAAAGATTAAGTAATCCCTATATGCTAAAAACTTATCAAATCCAGACGGATAAGTCAAAATCGTATAACTCTCATCAAGCTTTAAGGGTGTAATAATTTTCATCTCTTTTCTAACCAAGACCCAAGTCATTTTTTCCTCAGTCATATCCCAAACACTTGTCTTTAATTGACGTGCATGAAGTAGAGAAGCTTCTTGCATGTATCTCAGTAATACCGGAATTGTGATGGTTTTATTAATATTGACATCATGGCCCTTGACATCAAACTTGGAAGAAAATACAAGTGGGTTCATTGATTATGATTTACTTTTCATGAATTATAAGCTATGATAAACTTGATTTCTGACAATGGACGTATTCTTTTTTTAACCACAAGTACCATCAAGCATCACAAAGTAAGCCACAAAGTTGGATGTTGACTTTATTTATTCTTATCAACTTAATATAACTTTTTGTACAAATGTACAATTTGTTGTAAACAACAAAAAAAGATGTATTTCAAAATGTAGGTTTAGTAATAAATTTTGATATTTTTTGTTTCAAACTATCTTTCGCCTCGCTGGTAGGGCATTCTATTTTTTTCATGATAAAAAAACAGAACCAAAAAAAATCAAATGACTAAGTGATCTTTTATATAATAAAAGTGAAAATGAAATTATCAAACGAAGGAACACGTTAGTGACGGGTGGATAAAGGATAGTGAATTCAGCTTAATGCCACCCATTGGCTTACGCGTTCCTTCACTTGTAAGCTATCGCTTCCACATCTTCGATGCTCATTCAGTCTCCCACTGTTTAGCGACAGGCACGCCCGCATAAACGACAGGGCTCGGGCATTTATATTGAGAAAACCTTCTTGTCATTACTTTAATTTTAAAGCGGCTTGTTGCTTTTAGGGACGCGGGATGACAATTCGAAAATCAAAAAAATAAAATACGTCTCAAAATGGGTGCATTTCAAATTGTCGAATTTTACTATTTGATATACAAAAGGAAATTTATTGAAGGAAATGTAAAAGTCAACATAATAAGGCGATTTAGCGGTTCTGCGATTCAGCGATTCTGCAAAAAGTCAATCAGAATAATTTAAAATAGAATTAATAAAACGTCATTTTGAAATACACCCCTCAAAATGTGTGTATCACAAATTGCACAAAAAGTAAATCATACTTGTTTGTTTAATAATTAACATTGTCATCCTGACCGCAGTGGAACATTGTCATCCTGAGCGAAGTCGAAGGAAGACAATGCCTGCCGGCCGGTAGGCGGGTTATTATTGCAGTAATTTCGACCGAAGTGGAGAAATCTAGCTCTTGATGTAATAAAATGGTGGATTTCTCCACTTCGGTCGAAATTAAAGTAAAGGCATACTCCTTGATTCTTCGACTTCGATGAATCTTCGCTCAGAATGACAAGAAGTGCCCGACTGCGCTGGCGCTTCGCTCAAGATGACAAGGAGCTTATTTTCCTGAGAAAGTGCAATTTGTGATACACACCCTCAAAATTTGATACTACTCTACTTTCAAAAAAAGTAGTACATTGAGAAGTAACAAGCTTATACCAATATTGCCAAAGAAAGATATAATAACTGAAATTGAAGGGCGAAAACTGAAACTTTCAAATCTTGATAAACCTTTATTCCCTGAGCTTGGTATTCTCAAGGCAGAAGTCATTCAATATTATTTAAAAATTGCACCTTATATATTGCCCCATTTGTATAATCGTCCTTTGACACTTATAAGATATCCTGATGGAGTCGAAGGAAATCGATTTTATTCTAAAAATAGACCCAATTGGACTCCAGACTGGGTACAGAGTATAAAACTTGACGAAGAGGATGATAATACATATGTAATGGCAAATGATGTCCCAAGTCTAATCTGGATGGCAAATTTGGCTGCGCTTGAATTGCATCCTATGCAGACAACATCGATTTTACCAACTCGTCCAGATCATTTCATTTTTGATTTGGATCCTCCAGAGACTGCTAATTTTGAAATTGTCAAACAACTAGCTCTACGATTGAAACCATTCTTAGAATCTTATGGCTATCAACCTTATATTAAGACTAGTGGCAGTAAAGGTCTTCATATATATATACCTATCCATCCAATATATGAACAAAGCGTAGTACTGGAGTCTATTAAAAAGCTGGCTAAACTTTACATAGGCACAGACAAAACGACGACGCTAAAGATGAATAAGGAAAAGCGCCAAGGTAAAGTATTATTAGATATCTACAGGAATCATAAATCTCAAACTTGCGTAGCTCCTTACAGCACCCGTGGAAAAAAGGGAGCGCCAATATCTACTCCATTATTTTGGGAAGAATTAGAAAATCTAACATCATCTCAAGCTTATTCTATCAATACTATATTTCAAAAAATAGAAACAGATGGTGATCCTTGGGCTAATTTTTATGAGAGTGCTACATCACTCTATACTGACAAATCAAAGAAAACCAAATCCAATAAAACCAAACCTGTAAAACAAGAAATAAAAGGCAAACAGTCTAAGATCAAAGACATCGAATTGAAACCTATGCTGGCAACATTGGGAAGCAAAATCCCAATAAAAAGCAAATACAGTTATGAAATTAAATGGGATGGAATACGAATCATAATAATAAAAGAAGGTGATAATGTTAAAATTATTTCACGGAATGGAAACGATTTGACGGCTAAGTTTCCACAAATTTATAAGCATATACTTTCTCAAGAAATAGAATCCTTTATTGTAGATGGAGAGCTTATCATCATGAATCCTAACGGCACTCCAAATTTCAGTAAAATTGTTGGTCGAATGCACCTAAATGGTACTGAGCCAATAAGAAGAATTGCTAAAAGAGACAAGGCCACGGCTTTTCTTTTTGATGTTTTATATTATAATGAAAATGACATCCGAAATCTATCGATTGAAAAAAGAAGGACTTGGTTAGAGCATAATATTCAATGGAGTGACTCAATAAAATTTAGTGCATCATTTGATAATGGAAAGCAACTATTAGATGCAATCAGGGCTCAAAAGATGGAAGGGATTATGTGTAAATTGAATGGCAGCATCTATGAGTCTAATAAACGCTCTTCTTCGTGGGTCAAGGTTAAGGTACAAAATGAAGATAATGCACAGATCATAGGATATACCAAAGGGAAAGGAGATCGATCACAACTATTCGGAGCTTTGCATCTTGCCAAAATCGATAATGATGGTTTTGTGTACCTTGGTAAGGTGGGAACAGGATTCAATCAAAAAAAGATGAAAGAAATAAAAGTGCTTATTTCTGAAGTCAAGCATACTTCTAAACCTATAAAAGAGACGGTAGAAGATGAAAGAAATACAGTTTGGATAGAGCCTACATATTCTTGTGCGTTAAAATTTGCATCGATGTCAAGCAATGAAACTTACAGAGAACCCGTATTTTTGAAATTATTTAAGTCATCTGAATTATCCAAAGAAATATAAAATGAAATATAGATTTTGCATATTGACAATATTCATATTTGCTTTAACATGCTGTTCGAGCCCTCAAAAACTGTACGAAAAAGGTAACTATTTTAAAGCTTTTGATTCGGTATTAAAAGATATCGAGGGGAATAAAAAAGATCGTAAAAATCTCCTACTTTTGAATAAATCGTTTTCAAAAATGATCGATGTATCAAGAGATGAAATGCGTAGTCTCGAAGATGGATATGAGGTAACCGACCTTAAACATAACCTTGAGCAACATGAAGAAGTAGACAAAAGATATGTAAAAGGGAGGTCTTATATCAATGATGAAAATGACAATAAATATGGGATATTTACTGTAGACAAAAATCAACTCCTCAGTGATGCATATGAAGAGGGAAAGGACTTGCTTAAATATTATGATGAAAGTAAAAATAAGACCGATGCAAGAAATGCTTATTATCACTTCGAATTAGTAAAAAAATATGGGAATGATTTTCAGGATATAAATAACTTACTTTCGGAGGCTCGGGAGTTGGCTACCGTCATATATAATATAGATGCTGACTTAGATTCTGATTTTTCATATCAATGGGAAGTGGATCGAGTTTTTGACGATTTGGAAGGTGAATCAGATTTTGTGAAAATTGTCTATGATGATAGTTATGAGTCCGAAGATTGTTCGGTCGTATTAGATTTTTCTCGTTTGGATGTAGATGAATCACAAAAAAAATCTTCTCAAGAATTTAGTAAAGAAATTATCGATGGATACACTACAGAAACAGATACCAGTGGCAATACTACACAACTTCCTATTTACAAAAAAGTCTATGGGCAAGTTACGGTTGTAAGTTTAACTAAGAAAGTTAGTTGGAGTATTGACTTTGATATTGTCAATTCTTCAATTAATTGTGATCTGAAACATAAACGCTTTAGAGAATCTGTCGAAGATAGGATTGAGCGATATGAATTGGGTGGTGATGATAGAGCAATCCCGTCAGAATATAAAGGCAACCAGAATGATCGAATAAAAGATACCGATGACATGGTAGATGAATTATTGGAGGCATTATATAAAAAAATAAGAAATTATATATACTAATTTGTGAAAAACTTCATACGCCATATCACTAATTTTTACCTCTACAGTAGTCTCCATATTGGGATTTGTAGCGTCTATTTGTATTTGTTTACAATCAATCGATTTGAGTTACAAGTAGATTTAAGGTATGTTCTTTTTGTGCTTTCAAGTACAATATTTGTCTACTCGATTCATCGATTGATCGGAATAAATAAGGTAAAGAAATTTGCACACAAAGGACGATTTGCAATTATTGAGCTCTTCAAAAATCATATCTTAATATATGCTATTCTCAGTTTTGGAGGATGCTGTTTTCTATTTTTAAATTTTGATTGGTCTCGCATGGTTATACTATCGGGCGCAGGTCTCGTGTCCATTTTGTATACCATCCCGATTTTTGGTAAGGCGATGAGATTAAGAGACTTTTCTTTCATTAAGATTTTCCTGATTGCTATTGTGTGGTCATTTGTGACAGGTGCCGTTCCATTATATGAACAAGGAATTGCCTTCATCCCAATCGTGATTTATTTTATTGAGATTATCCTATTTTTTATTGCGATTACAATCCCTTTCGATATTAGAGATTACTCTGTAGACACTGCCAATAAGGTAGGAACAATCCCTACTTTATTTGGACGTCGATCATCAATATATCTGTCTCTACTTTTGCTGTTCATAACTATGTCACTTGATGTACTACTTACAGTTCAATACCATATCAATACCAAAGGGATGATAAGTATGTTATTTACAGGCATATTGACCGCCAGAATTATATATTTCGTTAAGAATAAAGAGAGTGATTACTATTTCAGTGGACTTTTGGATACTACTATAATGATACCTTATAGCATTTGGGTCTTAATACATTTGGTCAGCTAATCTCATGCAGCGCAACAAGAAATCAATCTTTCATAATCTGGTCGATCTGAGGCAGATGCATGGATGTATGAATCCATAATTTCTCCTTTCGAAATCAGAAAAACACCAGGCATTTGAAAACCATCTCCTATTTGTCTCAAACCCAATGGTGTACCTTTAATAACAGTAGCTTCAAAACCTCTAATCCAATTTTTCAACCCAAATAATTGACTTGCCGAACCTTTGGTCAATTCAAATGAAGCATAAAGACTACATGAAGGATTGGAGACATACTCTATCTTAGGAATGCCATATTTAATAAAATATTTTTCTGCAGTCTCATTGTCAGACATATGAACTAGAACAACATTTATGTTTTTAGCTTCCCATTCATTTTTCTTTTTTCCAATATCGTTCATCGCCTCTCGACAAAACACGCAACCAAAATGTCTAAGAAAAACCAACATTACAGGCTTGTCGAAACTGGCTTCCAATAAAGTTCTGCCCTTACTAGTTTGAGCTGATTTGTAGGTTTGAACGTTTTGCATGAGGTATTGGCAGTTTATTTTACTCAGATCTAAACATCTAAAAATAATAATGGTTTAATTATTTCTGGAAAAATATACTGAAACAATATGTAGCATAAAGCGCAAATGTAAAAAGTAGATATTTGGGTATGTGAATGTATTCTGACAAAGGCACTTTTAAAATTGACCAAGTGTACAGAATAAGTAAAATCTTTTGTGCGAAAAAAGCAACAACCGTTGCAAACGCAATTCCGTATAATCCATAATCCTGCATTAGATACAGGCTCAAACCAATATTAATTCCAAACTCTATGATTGAAACCAACATTAAAAATGAGTTTTTGTGCTTTGCATAAAGAACAATCTGAGGAAGTAAAATTCGACTACAAATAATTAGCAAATAGATATTAAATATTTGTGCCGATATCAGATACTCGTCTGAATACACAATGGAAAAAATATAGGAGCTCGATAGCATTAAAACAATACTGATAGGAAATAGAAAATTCATCAACCTAGTCGTTCTTTTCTTAATGCTGACTAAGCTGTCGCCAAGATTCACCACTGCTAACGGAATGAAGGCAGATGCCAATGCAGTAATAAAAATCGTATTGATCGGTAATTCTCTAGCACCATATCGAAAATATGTAAAATCCGATCTTTCGAAATAAGCATTGACTAGATATCCATCAACATATTCCATCCCTGCTCCCATCAAAAAGTGAATAATAAGAGGAGATCCAAATATGACAAACTTGGATAATGTCATAAATTCAAATTTAAAAGATCCGTATTTGTATAGTAATCGCACAAAATAGAAAAACCTCAAACAAGCCCACACTCCTAAACCAATCAACAATGGCTGGATCTCACCATAATAGTATACTAAAAAAGACAGTCCAAAAAGATAAACAGAATAGCTTACAAAAGCATAATAGAATAATTCTTTAGGTCTTTGTTTTACAATAAGGATGTGTTCGCTTAAGGAAGCAGTAGTCCCCAAAACCATAAAACAAAATAGCCATGGAAGGTAAGAATATAAAGACTCCATCCGAGGTAAATCAACTAAATATAATACTCCGAAGGCAATACATCCTAAAACAAAAAACAACAATCCAATGTTGAAAATCAACCGTTCTTTCGCCAATGGATTTAGCTTTGGAAAATAGCTCATAAATGCATTCTTCAAACCTAATCCCCAAAAGAATGAAGCAACATTTGCTAGAAAAATAAACCACTCAAAATCACCAATCCTGTCAGAATCAATTTGAAACTGTACCAATACTACACTCAAAAGCAGTACAGAACCAAGTCTAAATACTTGGAGGGTTTGATACGATCTGGCTGTATCAGTGATAATATATTGATAAAAAGAATTCAGTCAATCAAATTTATTATTCATAAAAATTGAATGCTAAAAGTATATAAATTAGCTAGTCTTCTAGCTTTCAGCACCAAAACATTTCAAAGAAGTAATATAAAAACATAGTGTTAATTGCTTTGCATGTCATTGATTCTCATGCTGCCCACCCGAAAGAATACTTTCGGTTCCTTCCCTATTTTGACGCTGTCAAAATTGCTAGGCAATGGTCAGTCTTGCAATTTTATCGGCGCGTAGCTTGTGCCTCTGCTAAAGCTGTAGCGACACGCGGATGGCTATGCTTCTCAAAAATCGCTCTAATTTGAAAATCAAGCACAAACACTTCATTTTAACATACGTTTTTAAGTCACTTCAAATTAAACTAATAGATCTAAAACATATTTCACGTCAATTTACGTTATATTAAGTAAGAATTAAAGATTTATATATTATGTTTTTATTTAATACATAAATTAATGTAATTTAGCAGCTAAGCATATATTTTAACTAGTATCCCATCAAAGAGATTTTAATATGAAGAAAAGTTCAAGTTTTATAATGGTTATAGTTTCTTCAATTTTAGGAGCTTTTTTTGGTGTTTTGTTTTACGCTACCCTTTTCAACCCTACCCAGACTATATATATTGAGCAAGAACAAAAAGCTCAACTGGCCGCAGAAAATGAAATCTTATTGTCAGAAAGAGCAAACGCAATTTTCAAATCTTCTGCTCCGACTGATTTCATAAATGCTGCAGCAAGTAGTAGAAAAGCAGTAGTCTTTATTGAGAGCTTACTTCCCGCAAATGGAAGCACTTATCATACAAAGAGATTTACAAAAAGTACAGGAAGTGGTGTGATAATCAGTAATGATGGGTACATAGTTACAAACAATCATGTCATAATGAATGCGGAAAGTATTCAAGTAACATTGAACAATAATAAAGAATACGTAGCTAAGGTTGTAGGCTTCGATGAACAAACAGATATCGCTCTTTTGAAAATCGAAAGCACGCAACTTTCATACGTTATTTTTGGCAATTCTGACTCGCTTATGATTGGAGAATGGGTATTAGCAGTTGGCAACCCTTTCAGGCTTCAATCTACGGTCACTGCTGGTATCGTAAGTGCAAAGGCAAGAAATATCAATGTATTAGAAAAGCAAGGAATTGAATCATTCATTCAGACGGACGCAGCGGTAAATCCTGGAAATAGCGGCGGGGCACTCATCAATACTAACGGTGAACTTATAGGTATCAACACAGCCATTTTGAGTTCTTCCGGTGGATATGAAGGTTTTTCTTTTGCCATTCCATCTAGGCTAGTTAAAAAAGTAGTTCGTGATATTAAAGAATACGGTGTAGTACAAAGAGGTTGGATGGGAGTCACTATTTACAATATTGATTCTAAAATGGCTGAGAACCTTGGTACTGCAGAAGTCAAAGGAGTGATTATAGATGCACTGACAAGAGGAGGAGCAGCTAAGGCAGCAGGATTGGAAAAAGGCGATGTGTTACTTTCAATTAATGATATTCCTACCAGTACTACTCCTCGTTTTACAGAAGTCATTGGACAACATAGACCAGGAGATAAACTGAAGGTTAAGTTTTTCAGGGCTGGTGAAGAGCAGTATACTACTGTAACACTTAGAAACCAATTGAACACTACTGATTTCGTAGCCGTTCGTAAAGATAAGGTTCTAACAAATATAGGATTCGAACTAAGAGAAATGGATAGTAACGAAATAGGAAGAAATCCCGAGAAAGGGGTTTATGTAGTAAGTGTATTCAAGAATAGTAAAGCTGGAGCGGCAAATATAGAACCAGGCTATATTATAACTTCAATCAATGATGAAAAAGTGAGGACTGTAAATCAATTGATAGAAATCGTTCGAGGATATAGCGGACCGATCGTATTTAATGGGTACTATGAGAATTATCCTGGAGAATTTCCTTATACTTTTAAGCTTAATTAAGTTGATAATTTCAGGTATATTTAGTATATACTTTTTTAAAAATATGACATCATTCTGCTTTTAAAAAGTGACCTCATTTATTTAACTTTTTACATAAGAATGTGAAATGAACTACCTCGATGCAAGCATACGAGGTATCAAAAGGTGCATTTTACAATGACGTTTTATTAAAATTGATAATCTATATTTCAACCAAACCTTCGCCTTGTGACTGAACAGTCTCAATGCAATTGAGTTAAGTACGACAGTACTTCAAGTGAAGGAATGCGTTAGCAACGTGCAGAAACTATTGCCCTTTTTAGGCAACCCACCGCTTACGCGTTCCTTCCTTTAGCAGCTATCGCTGCTACATCTGCGATGATCAGTCAGTCCCCCACCGCTTACGCGTTCCTTCCCTTGTCGACTATCGTCGCCACTCTTCGAGATCGGTCAGTCCCCCAGTCATGGCTATGCTTCTTTTTATTCAGGTTTAACCCCAAAATGTTTACTAATTAAGAACAGGTTTGACTTTGAATCCAGCTTTTTTCAAATGTCGTATCATTCCTTTTCCGCCAGCTAAATGAGCAGCACCTACAGCACAAAATGTTGCACCTTCATTAGTCAAGTTGATGAGATTATTAGTCATGTATTCATTGCGATCATAGATCATCAGCTTCCTCAGACTGCCCATTGATTTTTTCGAGGTTTTATAGAGCTTTGTCAATTGGCCTTCTTTATATAATTCTGAGAGACGCAATACCTTTTTACGAAATTTTGAAACATCTTTTGTGCATGACTGCAATGACTTCAATTGGATATCAAGAGGAATAACTCGCATGATTTTAAACTGATCTGCCGCAGATTCTAGCCCTTTCATATTTAGTCCCATCGCTTGAGCATATTGCCAAAGAAAGTGATCAAGTGCTAAATCATAAGATTTAGTCAAGATAGATTCAGAGATCATATTGCTAATGACAAGAGGCCTGTAATGTGCAATATCATCCAAGTTTATATTGAAAGCTTTTGAAATTACTTGTTTGTACTTCTTATATTTCTTACTGCCTATAAAATCCTCTAATATTTTATCATCATCATTAATAAATACATCTCCAATTTGATTCAGCTCAGGATCGTCTAAGTCCATTTCTCCAGCATAGATTTGACATTGCTCCATAAAGTGTTTTGCCATAGTTACAGGAGTATACGCTTCTTCACTACTGACATGCATCGTGCCCAACAAAAAATGTGTCCTAGATTCTTGTGGTTTTTTAAATTTCCAGAGTAAACTATCTTTCATTAATATCTAATTATAGGCTTAGCTCTAATAAAAAATGCTGAACTCAGATCAACTGTTTTCAGCATTTTTATTACTCGTTAAGAATTATTCTTCTAATCTTCATCACTATAATAAAATGGAAGCACTTTTTCCTTTTTCACTTTACTCAGTGTCATCAAAGTTTTAAGCCTTTCTATTTCATCAATTTGTGAAAGCGTCTTGAATAAAAGTTTTTCATATGTAGGAATATCTTTACATACCACTTTCAGTAAAAAGTCAGCATCTCCTGTGATAATATAACACTCCGTTATTTCATTAATTGAATTTACTTTTTCTATGAAATTTTCGACAGCATTTTCTTTTTGCCAAGCTAAAGAAACTAGAATAAATGTTCGAACATTTAATCCAATTGCAGCAGCATCTACTTTTGCATGATAACTAAGTATAATTCCACTTTGTTCAAGTTTTTTTACCCGTTCTAAAGTAGGAGCAGGCGAAAGGCCAATTTTTTTTGATAAATCAAGATTTGTGATCTTACTGTTTTCTTGAAGTAGTTTTAGTATTTTTAAGTCAATTTTGTCCATCTTATTATCTGGCATTAAGATTTTATTTAAAATAAGAATATTATTTGCTATAAAACATAAAATTCAACGTTTAACGAATTTTATTTTCGCAAATATAGATATATCTATGGATTAATTTTAATAATGGTATGAAATTAGAAATTTTAGCCAAGAAATAACAATTTATTATGATTAGAATCTTTCAATCTTCTTTTCAAAAGAATCACTATTTATCAAATAATATAAGTAGTTATCATTAAGTGATTATTAATCAGATAGTTAGGAGTATATTTCAATATGATCCTTTTTCATAATTCCACTAATTTGCATGTATTATTAGAATAAACAAATCGAAAAATTTGCGCAATTCAGATATTAATCGTAATATTGCAATATACAAATTAAAGAATGGGTTTAACAAAGGAAAAAATCTTCACTGAGCAGCAAAATTACTTCGCATCTATTGCAAAAGTATTAGGTCATCCTGCACGGATTGCTATTTTAGAAAACATTCTAAAAAAGAACACATGCATTTGTGGAGATTTGGTCGATGAAATCGGATTAGCCCAAGCAACTATTTCCCAACATTTAAAAGAACTAAAAAAAATAAACATAATCCAAGGCAACATTGAAGGAACGAAAGTATGCTATTGCATAAATCCTGTCAAATGGAAGGAAATTCATTCAATTTTTGACAAGATGTTTTCAACATGTGATAGTGAAGATGGAGATTGTTGCTGATGACGTGGTTTAAAATCTCACTCAACACCTATCACCAAAAGCTTAGTGTTCATTAGACTTCAGCTATTTTGATTCCTATAGCTAATGCTGTGAAATGAAAAATCAGCTTTGCCAAAAAACACAAGTTGCAAATCCCGCTTTTACAGCGGGGCCTTTCGGCTCGGTATGTTTCGGAATTCTTAAACCACTTCAATAAACAACTAAAATAATTAAAATGAAATTATCAGAAGTAAAAGCAAAATTAAACGATATCAATGAGCTAAGATTCAAGCTACCTACTGGCGATTATGTGTCTTCTCATTTTCATGTAACTGAAGTCGGCCAAATAGCAAAATCATTTATCGATTGTGGTGGTGTAATTAGACATGAAAAAAAAGTTGCATTCCAATTATGGGAAGCAAATGATTATGACCACAGATTGCATCCAGAAAAACTAGTATCTATTATAGATCTATCTATTGATAAACTTGAAATTTCAGATTCTGAAGTAGAAGTAGAATATCAAGGAAGTACAATTCAAAAATATGGCTTAGATTTTAAAGAAGGGGAATTTCTTCTAACGACGACCCAAACGGATTGTCTTGCAAAAGATGAATGCAACGTTCCTACTGAGAAGGTGAAATTTGATTTGTCTTCACTTGCAGCTGAAAACTCTTGCACTCCTGGAGGAGGATGTTGCTAAAATACTAGCTGCACAATGCAAACCAAGTTTTTCATTGTGCAGTTATTGTATTTTTGATATTCTATATGCTTTTCAAAAGTAAGTTTCTTATACAGGCAATCTAAAGCTATCCAATGCATCACTCTCCAAAACTTCTCTAGCAATACTTCCATTCTCTTCAGCTCCCCATTTCACCAATTGCAATTGCCCATCCGCCAATTCAATACCTGTTATATCTCCATCATCAAAAATACAACAGCCCGTATTAAATAAAATCGGTAGTGGAAGTGGAGCTCTACATAGGCCAGATTCACTCATTTTCTTCTTTATCTTTTCGATAATAGACTTAATAGAATCAATCAAAGGTATAGCTCCGAAGGATGCAGCCTTACGAATTATTTCTCTAATACTAACATTGTTTTGAGAAGCAATTTCTGTTAATTCTTTTCGTTTTTTATCGAGTTGCTTTTCCAGATTATCAATATGTGTCGATGAACCCCACAATGGCCTATGTGTATGTCCAAAAATTAAAATCAAATCATCTTGATCTTTAGTCCATTCATAAAATTCACCTTCAGTCTTTTCTATTTTACAATAAGAATCGTAATTGACTTTTCTAGAAATACCTAAAAAATTCAATCCAAATTTGTAAAATGGAAGCACCAACTTTTCAGCTACATTAGTTTTAATCCATGAGTATCCTTGGTGACCATGCACAAGCATCACATTTGGAGCATTGTCAAATTCTAAAATAATTCCTTCATAGACTTTAAGATTTGGAAAATGAGGATGAAGATGCTTTCTCACATTTTTTTTACGGCCCCACTGACTATCGTGATTCCCAAAAACTTTCAAATAACGATTGTTATTGAAAAAGATCTTTTCGTTTGTCAATAAAGGTCTATTGGGTTTATGATTGACTACCTTTTTGAATATAAACTGTTCTTTTAGTTCCTCTACATCGCCAAGGTGAATTAGCGTGTAGCCTTTATTAAAGTAATAAGATAATGCTTGAACATATGACTTTCTATTTTGAGGTTTGAAATCATCGGCTTTATCAGAGAGTCCTCTATGAAAATCAGAAAATACGATATACTTATTTGAAGAATTGGATTTGACGGTCAAAACATTTTTACGTGTTTTAATCAAATGGTCCATCCTTTTATATACTCTTGTTGCCAAAGCGTTTGGGTTAGTTTTTTGAGGTCTACCCAATATAATAAAAAGATAGGAATTCAAAGCAACAATCTGCTGAAAATGCGTAGTTCTACGTTAATATTGAGTAGATTTCACATGAGATTACCGAGTGAAGAAAGATTTGGCCATCAAATAAAGTTATATTTCCAAAGCATTTGAAACTACTAAAATTTAAAAGAGACATTTCTGTGTGATATTCCAAAAGCCAAAACAGAATTATTTCTAATAAAAAATAGTTAAAATCACTTTTACAAAAATAGACCTAAAAAACGCTCAGAGAAGTTGAATACCTTAAAAAAATAAGTGGTAAATAACACATTCTGAATTTCTATTATCTGTCAATCTAGATACCTATTCATTTATAAAATGACGGATAACAAACATTTATTTTACTTTTAAAATAATAAATGTAACTTAGGATTTAAATTTGCACTTTCAGCCCTTGATATGCAATTTTAATTTACATCCTAATTAACTTTCGATTAACACTCAAAAACTTGTTTTAGGTATTATTTATCAGGTGGAGCTTAAGACAATTAACATCCTTTATTTTTATTTTGCGAAACAATTGTATTCACTCAAATGTGAAATCAAGATATATGAGGTTTTATATAATTATGCCCTTTTTACTACTCATGTTTATTACTTGTGTAAAAGCACATGGCGACCTTGATCTGCGTATCAAGGTGATCACTTCTGCCATAGAATCATATCCAGACAGTGCAGTACTTTACTTCAAAAGAGGAAAATTAAGATTTCAACATGAAGAGTATAAAGCATCTATCGAAGATGTACACACCTCACTTCAAAAAGGATTTCACGATGAATTACAAAAAATATATTTAGCTAAATCATTCTTCAAGCTCAATAATTTTGAAGAAGCTAATTCTAATCTTGATCAATATTTAAATCAAAATCCAGAAAACGTTGTCGGTCTAAAATTAAAAGCCAGAATATTATATGGACAAGAAAAGTTCGTAGAATCTGCACAACATTTCGAAAAAGTCATCCAATTAACGATCAAAAGTCTACCAGAAAACTATCTGGAGGCAGCACATTCATGGCAAGCCTCTTCTGATCCATACAAAATGACCAATTCAATTCATATACTTGAATTAGGACTAAAGAATCTCGGACCAATTATAACTATTCAAAACAAATTGATCGATGCTCACCTAATAGCTGTCAATAGAGAGCAAGCATTGGAACTACAATTCGCAATCATCAAAAAAACCAATAGAAAAGAATCTGCTTATTTCAAATTGGCTGAGATATACCTTCAATTGGAAGAATCAGAAAATGCTATTGAAGCAGTCCAAAATTCCAAAAAGCATTGGGAGAAATTACCTAGTAGAATTCAAAATAATTCTGCTATGAAATTATTAAAAAACGAAATAGAACAAATACTAACAAAAACTCATTAATTCAGCTAATATGAAAATACTAAAACTCATAGTAATTGCTTGCTGCCTTTTGTTTACAGCTCAAATGGACGGTCAAACAGTACTTATTGATTATTCTGCTTCATGGTCATACTATGACAGTGCCGATGAACCCAGTAATTCAGGAGGTTTTGATTGGAACGACATCAACTATAATGCATCTTCTTGGAGCGAAGGAAATGCACAATTGGGATATGGTGATAATGACGAAAACACCCTTATCAGCTCTAATACAAAGACGGCATATTTTAGAATAAACTTTAATATTGCTGACCCTTCGACTTTTGACGGTGTAGATTTAGATCTGATTTATGATGATGGTGCAGTGGTGTATCTTAATGGATCAGAAGTATGGCGAGTAAATATGCCTAATGGAACGATCGACTATAACACTTTCTCATCTACTTCGAGTAATGAAAATGACATTGCAGCCAACTCAATTGCTAATTCGCTTGTAGCGGGTGACAATGTAATCGCTGTAGAAATACATCAGGTTAGTAGTGGAAGTAGCGATATAAGCTTTGATTTTAAAGCTACAGCTACAATACCAGGAGCCGTAAGTATATCGAGAGGACCATATTTGCAAAAAGCAAGTGCTGCAAATATTACTGTAAGATATAGAACAGGATCAGCAACTGAAACAATAATTAAGTATGGAACTAGTACCAATAACCTAAATCAAACTTATAGTAATACTACTCCAAAAACAGAACATATTGCAGATATAAGTGGATTGTCACCAAATACGAAATACTATTATAGACTAGAAAATAATTCAGCCGTTATCATGCCAGAATCTAATGATCTCTATTTCAAAACGCATCCTACTATTGGTACAGAACAGCCAGTAAGAATGTGGATTTTAGGAGATTGTGGGACGGCTAACAACGATCAAAGAAATGTAAGGGATGCATATTACAATTATGTAGGAACTGATCATACTGATGGAATTCTTTTTCTTGGTGATAATGCATATAATGATGGCACTGACGCTCAATATCAGAATGCTATATTCAGCAATATGTATGAAGACAAGCTGCAAAATTCTGTAGCTTGGTCTTGTTTGGGAAATCATGATGGACATTCTACCAATTCAAATTCTCAAACTGGACCGTATTATGATATTTTTAGTTTTCCAACTGCAGGAGAGTCAGGAGGAGTAGCTTCGGGTACAGAGGCATATTATTCATTCGATTATGGAAATATTCATTTCATTGCATTGGAATCGTATCAAACAGACAGATCAGTAGGAGGTGCAATGTACAATTGGGCACTCAATGATATCCAAAGTACAACTCAAGACTGGATTGTTGCCTATTGGCACCATCCTCCCTATACAAAAGGTTCGCACGATTCAGATTCTGAATCTAATCTTATTGATATGAGAGAAAACTTTCTTCCAATGCTAGAAAGTAATGGTGTTGACCTTATCTTATCTGGACATAGTCACTCATATGAAAGATCATACTTTTTGAATGGTCACTATGGTAACGCTAATACCTTTAATTCATCGACACACACCGTTGGTGCAAATGGTTCTGGCGATGGAAAATCAGATGGCAGTGGAGTCTACGACAAGACTATCACTGGCGCGAATGCAGGTGAAGGAGCTGTCTATATAACTACAGGTAGTTCGGGGAAAATCACTAGTGCTCCACTTAATCATGAGGCAATGTTCTACAGTGTTGCTCAACTAGGATCATGTGTATTAGAAGTTGATGGAAATCAACTAGATGTAAAATTTGTCAGAGAGACAGGAGCCATTGATGACTACTTTACTATTCTCAAAGAAGAAGATTGTGTGGTAGGTACAAGTTGTGATGACGGAGATGTATGCTCAACAAATGATACTTATGATTCCAATTGTGATTGCGTCGGTATAGACTTACCAGATAGTGATAATGATGGCATCTGTGATGCTGAAGATCAATGCCCAAATTTGGATAATGCTTTAATTGGAACAGCATGTGATGATGGTGATAGTGGGACTGAAAATGATATCTATGGACAAGATTGTATTTGTGCGGGAGTACCATGTAGCCCTGTTGGAACGTCTTGTGATGATAATAATCCCTCTACCTTCAATGATATCACTGATGGAAATTGTAATTGTGCAGGAACACCATGTCCTACAGCAGGATCATCCTGTGACGATGGCGATCCATTGACGATTAATGATGTTGAAGATGGAAATTGCAATTGTTCTGGACAGAGTTCAAGTACTACAACATGTATTACTATAAATTCTGGAGCAGACGATGTAGAAGAAAATGAATCAAATGGAAATATGTATTCTAATAGTTCGGATATAGAACTGGTATTTGATACTTATAATTCTGCTGGAAATCAAACTATTGGATTGCGATTCAATGCTGTAGATGTTCCTCAAGGAGCAACTATTACAAATGCTTACATTCAATTTACAGTCGATGAAACCAATACAGGTACTTCAAATTTGACAATTGAAGGTGAAGATGTTGATAATGCTTCAGCTTTTACAACTACAGCATATAACGTTTCTAATAGAACAAAAACTCAAGCCAATGTATCGTGGTCTCCTCCAAATTGGAATACAGTTGGAGAACAAACAAGTGATCAACAAACTGGTAATATCAGTTCTGTAATACAAGAAATAGTAAGTAGACCCGGATATGCAATTAATAACTCTATTGTTATAATAATTACAGGTACTGGAGAACGAACTGCTGAATCTTACGATGGCACATCTTCATCCGCTCCTGAAATATGTATTGAATATTCAATAGGTTGTGGAACTCAGGGTAATACATGTGACGACCTTGATCCTTGTACAATCAATGATGTTATAGATGCAAATTGTAATTGCTCAGGTACTTTCCAGGATTCTGATAGCGATGGCGTTTGTGATAATGATGATATCTGTGAAGGCGGTGATGATAATATAGACAGTGATAATGATGGAATTCCTGATTTCTGTGATAGTTGTGATGGAAATACTGTCGGCAATACATGTGACGATCTTGATCCTTGTACAATCAATGATGTTATAGATGCAAACTGTAATTGTGCAGGTACTTTCCAGGATTCTGATAGCGATGGCGTTTGTGATAATGATGATATCTGTGAAGGCGGTGATGATAATATAGATAGTGATAATGATGGGACTCCAGATTTCTGTGACAGCTGTGATGGAAATACTGTTGGTAATGCATGTGACGATCTTGATCCTTGTACAATCAATGATATTATAGATGCAAATTGTAATTGCTCAGGAACTTTCCAGGATTCCGATAGCGATGGCGTCTGTGATAATGATGATATCTGTGAAGGTGGTGATGATAATATAGATAGTGATAATGATGGTACTCCAGACTTCTGTGATAGTTGTGATGGAAATACTGTTGGTAATTCATGTGATGATCTTGATCCTTGTACTATCAATGATGTAATCGATGCAAACTGTAATTGTGCAGGTACTTTCCAAGATTCTGATAGCGATGGCGTCTGTGATAATGATGATATCTGTGAAGGAGGTGATGATAATATCGATAGTGATAATGATGGGACTCCAGATTTCTGTGACAGCTGTGATGGAAATACTGTTGGTAATGCATGTGACGATCTTGATCCTTGTACAATCAATGATGTGATCGATGCCAATTGTAATTGTGCAGGTACTTTCCAAGATTCCGATAGCGATGGCGTCTGTGATGCGGATGATATTTGTGAAGGGGGTGACGATAATGTAGATAGTGACAATGATGGGACTCCAGATTTCTGTGACAGCTGTGATGGAAATACTGTTGGTAATACATGTGACGACCTTGATCCTTGTACAATCAATGATGTTATAGATGCAAATTGTAATTGCTCAGGTACTTTCCAGGATTCTGATAGCGATGGCGTTTGTGATAATGATGATATCTGTGAAGGCGGTGATGATAATATAGACAGTGATAATGATGGAATTCCTGATTTCTGTGATAGTTGTGATGGAAATACTGTCGGCAATACATGTGACGATCTTGATCCTTGTACAATCAATGATGTTATAGATGCAAACTGTAATTGTGCAGGTACTTTCCAGGATTCTGATAGCGATGGCGTTTGTGATAATGATGATATCTGTGAAGGCGGTGATGATAATATAGATAGTGATAATGATGGGACTCCAGATTTCTGTGACAGCTGTGATGGAAATACTGTTGGTAATGCATGTGACGATCTTGATCCTTGTACAATCAATGATATTATAGATGCAAATTGTAATTGCTCAGGAACTTTCCAGGATTCTGATAGCGATGGCGTTTGTGATAATGATGATATCTGTGCAGGAGGTGACGATAATGTAGATAGTGACAATGATGGTACTCCAGACTTCTGTGACAGTTGTGATGGTAACACTGTAGGTAACTCATGTGACGATCTTGATCCTTGTACAACCAATGATGTAATAGATGCAAACTGTAATTGTGCAGGTACTTTCCAAGATTCAGATAGCGATGGCGTTTGTGATAATGATGATATTTGCCCTGGAAGTGATGACAATCAAGATTCTGATAATGATGGAATACCTAATGGTTGTGATGATTGTGATACAAATACAGTAGGCAATACATGTGACGACCTAAATCCTTGTACAATCAATGATGTAATAGATGCAAACTGTAATTGTGCAGGTACTTTCCAAGATTCTGATAGCGATGGCGTCTGTGATAATGATGATATCTGTGCAGGAGGTGACGATAATGTAGATAGTGACAATGATGGTACTCCGGATTTCTGTGACAGCTGTGATGGAAATACTGTTGGTAATGCATGTGATGATCTTGATCCTTGTACGATTAATGATGTAATAGACGCAAACTGTAATTGTACAGGAACTTTCCAAGATTCCGATAGCGATGGAGTTTGTGATGCAGATGATATCTGTGAAGGTGGTGACGATAATGTAGATAGTGACAATGATGGTACTCCAGATTTCTGTGATAGTTGTGATGGAAATACTGTAGGTAATTCATGTGATGATCTTGATCCTTGTACTATAAATGATGTGATCGATGCCAATTGTAATTGTGCAGGAACTTTTCAAGATTCCGATAGCGATGGCGTTTGTGACAATGATGATATCTGTGAAGGCGGTGATGATAATGTCGATAGTGACAATGATGGTACTCCAGACTTCTGTGATAGTTGTGATGGAAATACTGTAGGTAATTCATGTGATGATCTTGATCCTTGTACGACCAACGATGTAATAGACGCAAACTGTAATTGTGCAGGAACTTTCCAAGATTCCGATAGCGACGGCGTTTGTGACAATGATGACATATGTGCTGGCGGTGATGATAATATAGACAGTGATAATGATGGTACTCCAGACTTCTGTGATAGTTGTGATGGAAATACTGTAGGTAATTCATGTGATGATCTTGATCCTTGTACGACCAACGATGTAATAGACGCAAACTGTAATTGTGCAGGAACTTTCCAAGATTCCGATAGCGACGGCGTTTGTGACAATGATGATATCTGTGAAGGCGGTGATGATAATGTCGATAGTGACAATGATGGTACTCCAGACTTCTGTGATAGTTGTGATGGAAATACTGTAGGTAATTCATGTGATGATCTTGATCCTTGTACTATAAATGATGTAATCGATGCCAATTGTAATTGTACAGGAACTTTTCAAGATTCCGATAGCGATGGCGTTTGTGACAATGATGATATCTGTGAAGGCGGTGATGATAATGTCGATAGTGACAATGATGGTACTCCAGACTTCTGTGATAGTTGTGATGGAAATACTGTAGGTAATTCATGTGATGATCTTGATCCTTGTAC
>Ga0256847_1000354_pt1 | contig 30018 bp, 36 predicted proteins | sample TeddybearmetaG_FD_189099 | JGI IMG/M metagenome (GOLD analysis project Ga0256847, IMG submission 189099) | Hydrothermal vent microbial communities from East Pacific Rise, Pacific Ocean - Teddybear | ecosystem: Environmental > Aquatic > Marine > Hydrothermal vents | place: Pacific Ocean: East...
GGACATTGTACCAACAACAAACGCCCGATTTTATTTGTCTTGATATTATGATGCCTGAAATTAATGGTTATGATGTTTGTCGGAAAATTAGAAAAGAAAATGAAAATATTCCCATTATTTTTATTACGGCTAAAACAGAAGAAATTGATAAAGTTTTAGGTTTAGAATTAGGGGCGGATGATTATATTGCCAAGCCCTTTGGTGTTAAAGAAGTCATTGCCCGAATTCGAGCAGTGACTCGACGTTATTTATTAACAACAAAACAAAAGAGTTCGCAATTTCAAATGGGTGAATGGACTATTTTTAGCAATGAATTAAAAGCAAAAACAGCAAATAAACAAATTGATTTAAGTTTACGGGATATTAAAATATTACAATTATTATTTACTAAAAAAGGGCAGGTGGTGACTCGGGAAGAACTTTTTAATTTTTGTTGGGGGCGGGATTATTTACCCAATAGTCGAACACTGGATCAAGCCATTTCAAAATTACGTAAACAAATAGAGAAAAATCCAAAACATCCAGAAATTATTCATACCATACATGGGGTTGGTTATCGATTTGAATAACTTGTTTATTCAAAATGCCGATAAAGTGCCTTATCCGCTAATGCCAACATTTCTTTATCACCTGAACTATCACCATAAGCCATAATTTTTGAGATTTTAGTTAAATCAAACTGGGCTTTAATACGGTTTACTTTTTCCGCCCCAAAACAATTTTTAGTGGCAAATTTTCCTGTTATTTTATGATCTTTTATTTCAAATTGGGTGGCAATTAAGATAATTTGGTGTTGCTCACACCATGCTTCTAACCATAATGAAATAGAAGCCGAAACAATCACCACTTGATCACCTTGAGCTTGATGTTTTTTTATTTGTTTAATGGCTTTGGGACGGGTAATTAAATCTATTTTCGTTAGGGCATATTGATCTGCAATGGTTTTAAAATCAGTATAATCCCAATTTTTAAAATAGAAAGATAATAAAGTTTGTTTGGCAAATTGATTACTCACTAACTTGAATTTAAAAGCAATTAAAATAGGGCTGGTATAAATTAATCCCCAATAAAATGTTATTTTTCCACAAGCAAATTGAATAAAATCAAATAAACTGTCTTTATGGGTAATGGTGCCATCAAAATCAAATAAAGCGAGGTTTTTTTTAATGTTTCCCGCCTCCAGAGACTTTATTTAAGACATTATCCAATTGCCGACTGGATAACAGTCGTTTTAAATAACCAAATAAGTAGGTTGGAAAAGTCACATAATAACGAACTTTGGGTCTTTTGCTGGTTAATGCGTGTTCAACTCGTTTTAATACCGCCTCGGGATCTAAAGTAAAAGGGGCGGCATCGCCTTCTGTTTGTAATCGAGCGGCTAAAGATTGATACGTTTTGGCATGAAATGAATTTTCAGGAACAATATTTTTTTGCCACATTTTAAAGCCATTTTCTCTAAATTTACTGCGGATGGGACCTGGTTCAATTAATGAAATATGGATACCACTGCCTTGTAATTCAAGACGTAATGTATCTGTTAAACCTTCTAAAGCAAATTTACTACAGTTATAAGCGCCCCGATAAGGCATAGCAACAATGCCTAATACCGAACTATTTTGAATAATCCGTCCATAACCTTGTTTACGCATTAAAGGAATCACTAAGTTAGTGAGTTCATGCCAGCCTAATAAATTGGTTTCTAATTGTGCTCGAAGCACTTCTCTTGTTAAATCTTCCACCGCACCAGGTTGCCCATAAGCCCCATTATTAAAAAGAGCGTAAAGTTCGCCACCTGTTAATTCTAAACATTTTTCAAACGCGGTTTGAATACTTTGGCTATCATCTAAATCAAGTTGTAAGGCGGTTAATCCTTGTTCTTTTAATTTATTGACATCGGTGCTTTTTCTGGCACTGGCAATGACTTGATAACCTTGTTTATGAAGCCCTAAAGCAACCGCTAAACCAATTCCACTAGAACAACCTGTAATCAGGATCGATTTTTTTGTTTTTGTCATTCGGTTTTATTTTTAAATAATTTGTTTAGGGTGTATTATAGCGCTAATAAAAATCCGTGAGATATTATATATGCCAATTTATGAATACCAATGTGGCGCTTGTGGGCATCTTTATGAAGCCCTACAAAAAATGAGTGCTGAACCTTTAACAACTTGCCCTGAATGTAATGAACCCGCTTTAAAAAAGAAACTTTCCGCTGCGGCTTTTAAATTAAAAGGGACGGGGTGGTATGCAACCGATTTTAAGGATAAAGCGAAAAAACCCGCAGAAAAGGCGGAAAAATCAACTTAACATGCTTGTTTAACAGGCTGTGCTTGTAAGTAATTTTATTTAATTTAAATTAATTGAGGTTAAAAAAGTGAATCGAGATACAGAAAAAGGGTTAGGCGTTACATTGATGTTATTAGCAATCATTATGGCTGCTATTGTTGTTATTTATAATGCAACAGTCTCTGTTATACAAACACCCGAAGGGAAAATTGAAGGCATACGGGATTCTGTAGTAGAACGTATAAAACCGATTGGTGAAATTAATGTGGCTGGAGGTCCAACAATAGAACCTGTTGTCGTTAAAGAAGATCGTTCGGGTGAAGTTGTTTTTAAAGCCGTTTGTACCGCTTGTCATTCAACAGGGGCTGCAGGTGCGCCAATTGTGGGTAAAAATGAGCAATGGACTGCCCGTTTAGCAAAAGGTATTGAGGGTTTATTTGATTCAGCGAAAAAAGGCATTAATGCCATGCCACCAAAAGGAACTTGTGCCGATTGTTCTGATAATGAACTAAAAGCGGCTGTTCAGTATATGGTAGATAAAAGTGGTGGTTTTCCGCAAGCAGTTAAAATAGCCCCAATACCTGTTGTTGATGGCGAAAAAGTTTATAATTCAGTTTGTGTTGCTTGTCATTCAACTGGGGCTGCAGGTGCTCCAATTGTGGGTAAAAAAGATCAATGGACTGCGCGTATTGCAAAAGGTGAAGAAGTTTTATTTAATTCGGCTAAAAACGGCTTAAATGCCATGCCTGCAAAAGGAACCTGTGTGGCTTGTAGTGATGCAGATTTAAAAGCTGCCGTTGATTTTATGGTTTCAAAAAGCCAGTAAATTTTTTTAAATGATAAAACAAACTATTTTGTTGCCAAAACAGATTAAAAATCTTCACTGTTTCAGGTGACAAAGTAGTTTTAGGCAAGGGTTTAAATAAACCTGCTTTAACCGCATCCCAATACGCTTTAAATTGTTGATGGCGCAATGCCATTATAAATCCAATAACAAGGCGGGAAAAAATCAAATAACTTTTTCTAATGGATGGGGCATATTCTCTTAAAATCCATAAAGTATTACGTGTGCCATAAAAAATGCGGCGATATCCTGCTCGTTGAGCGGGGTTTCCGCGATGAATAGCAATGCATTTTGGGCTAAAATAGATATTAAACCCCGCTTCATAGGTTTTTAAAGAAACGGTTATTTCATTTTGATATAAAAAGAAAGAGGCAGGGTACCAACCGATTTGTTTAAATAAATCGCGTCGAATAAAAAAACCACAACCAATAAAGGACATTGAAGGTTCTGGTTGATTTTGATTGGGTAAATGCCATAAATTTTGGCGCTCCCCCGAAGGCGTTAAAATATCACAAGCAATAATGCCTACTTTAGAATCTTGCTTTAATAATTGTAATGCAATATCAAGGGTTGCAATAGATTGCGGACAAGAATCATCATCTAAAACTAAGATAACCTCGCCTTTTGCCTGTTCAAAACCTATATTATAGCCCGCTATTCCGTCATTACTGTCTAATAAAAGGGCGGTTAACCAATGATTTTGGGAAGTTAAATATTGGGCAGTACCATCAGTTGATTGATTATCAACCGCAATCACTTCAATATCTTGGCGTTGATCAATGATTTCTTTTAATCTTTCACAAGTAAAACGAGTTTCATTAAGGCGATTAAAGTTAAGAAAAACAATACTGAGTTCTAAAGGCATATCAAATCTTATAAAGTAATTGTTGTAAACAAGCTAAATATTTTTTTTCATCAGGCGCTTGATTATTGCGTTGAGCTTCCCATAATGAGGCACCTAGACAATCCATCATGTGATGTTCTGTTTGATGAATATCCGTTGTTTTATGATTAAGTTGTTGATATAACATTTGAATGCCCGCAGGGCGATTGGTTGAAATTTGTTCATGCAACCCTAAATGCATACTTAAATGTAAAAAAGGATTTTCAACCCCGCTTTCTGGAGAAAAATCACTGTCCAAATAACGATTGGGATTATTTAAAATAGGATGATATTCAGGATGTAATTCAATGGTTTGACAAATAATGGTTTCTAAAGCATCTAAGGGCTGTTTTTGCTGATATTTATGCCACGCATTAAACCAATTTTGGCGTAAAGTTTGCCGATTAGAACCAAACATTAAGCGTTCTCTTTTTCTTGATATTCACACAGATCTTCAATAATACAACTACCACAACGCGGTTTACGCGCAATACAGGTATAACGACCATGTAAAATAAGCCAATGATGCGCATCTAGTAAAAACTTTTTGGGAATATGTCGTAATAAACTTTTCTCCACTTCGAGCGGATTTTTTCCTTGTCCAATCTTGGTTCGATTGGTGACTCTAAAAATATGAGTATCAACCGCCATTGTGGGTTGTTTAAAAGCCGTATTAAGCACCACATTGGCTGTTTTTCGACCAACCCCTGCTAAGGCTTCTAATGCTTTACGATTATCAGGAATATGGCTTTGATATTGCTCAACCAGTATTTGACAGGTTTTAATAATATTTTTGGCTTTGGTATTGTATAAACCAATGCTTTTAATTTGTTCTTTTAATCCCTCTAAACCTAAATCAAGCATTGCTTGCGGGGTTGGGGCGATTTTAAAAAGATTTTGAGTGGCTTTATTCACACTTTTATCAGTTGCTTGGGCAGAAAGAATAACAGCAATTAATAATTGAAAATGAGATTGATAAATTAATTCGGTGGTGGGATGAGGATTATTAGCTTGAAGGCGGGAAAAAATTTGTAAACGTTTATTTTTATTCATCTATCATAGCAAAAACAAGGCATGCCTTGTTTCTACATAAAGCTTAAATGGCTCTAATGCGAGCATTTAATCTACTTTTTTGACGAGCTGCTTTATTTTTATGAATTAAGCCTTTATTAGACATACGGTCTAAAATAGGAGAAGCGGCTTTATAAGCTTCGGTTGCGGCTTCTTTGTCGTTATTATCAATCGCAGCAATAATTCTTTTCATATAAGTGCGCATGCGGGTACGTTGTGATGCATTAAGATCATGATGTTTATTTGCTTGACGAGCGCGTTTGCTAGCTTGAGCTGAATTTGCCAAAATAAGTCTCCAGTTACTTAAACTTTTAGGATTAGGATATTTTTAAAGATGCGAAATAGTATCAAATTTATTGATTTAGTCAAGTTAATTTTGAGGTTTTTATGAATTCAATGCGTTGGCGGATGCTCTCTGCTTCTTTTTGTGCAATCTTATTTTTTTTAGGATTGGCGGCTTTATTGCTCAATAATAATTATAAAAAAACATGGAATGAAAATTTAAAACATCAATTAAGAGGACATGTTTATACTTTATTACAAGCCGCAGATTATAATGAACAAGGTTATTTATTATTGCCTAAAAATATTTCAGATCCTTTATTAAACCGCCCATTATCAGGATTATATGGCATTGTACAAAGTAATAAAGCAGATTATATTTGGCATTCTGGGTCATTATTAGGCGTTGATCAAAACTTCACTTTTAAACCTTTATCTGAGGTGGGTATAATGCGTTTTAATGAAGTTAAAAATTTTAGTGCGGTTGATTTTAGTATTCTTTGGGAAGCGAATGATAATCAATCCATTCATTATCAAGTTACCATTTATACTGATTTAACACCTCGTAATAACGCTTTAAAACAATTTCGCCAACAATTATTTTTATTATTAGGCGGAGCAGGCGGGATTTTATTAATTATTCAAATTTTAGTTTTATTTTGGGGGCTAAACCCATTAAAACAAATGCAAACAGAAATTCAACAAATTGAATTAGCAGAACAAGCTTTATTAACCAAAAAATATCCACAAGAACTGCAATTATTAGCAGAAACCTTTAATTCATTATTAAAACATGCGGATGCCAGTTTAAAACGTTATCGAAATAGTTTAGGTGATTTAGCCCATAGTTTAAAAACGCCTGTCGCCATATTAAAAGGCATTACAGTAGATGAAAATCCGCAAGAAATACAAAAAGTACTGGATGAAACCTTGCCTCGTATTGAAGAAATTATGACTTATCAATTAAAAAGAGCCAGTTTATCGGGCGCGGGTATTGGTAAAAAAGTAATTATTTTAGAGCTGGTAGAACGCATTAAAAAAGTACTAAACAAAGTGTATTTAGAAAAAGCCGTACATTGTATTTTAAACTTAGATAACCAAGCTGTTTTTTTAGGGGATCAAAGTGATTTAATGGAAATTTTAGGTAATCTAATGGATAACGCTTGGAAGTATGGGGCGGGAGAAGTTCGGATTAGTACCGAAACACAACAAAATAGACTTTGTTTAATTATTGAAAATAATGGTAAACAAATTCCCCTTGATAAAATACAAAATTTAATTAAACGGGGAATTCGTTTGGATGAACAACAAACAGGACAAGGATTAGGCTTGGCATTAGTTAAAGATATTATGGCTTCAATTAATGGCGAAATAAACTTAAGCCTGTCAAAATTAGGCAGTTTAAAGGTCTTAATTAAATTTTAATTATGCACATTCTTTTTTCGCCTTAAACGCTTTTAAATACAATCCTGTTTTGATTCTAAATTTCTTATTTTTAATGGTTTCAAGATAACCTAAAACAGATTGTCTTTTCTTTGTTTTTGGTGAGGTAAAACAGTGATTTGGATTGGCATCTTTATTTAGTAAAACATGAACTGTTTCGGGATTACCACTATAAACAGCCCAATATAACATGGGACGTCTAAAAGGATCTCGGGGGTTAATATAATCAACTTTAGCCCCATAATAAATTAATTCCGTAATCACTTGTTTCCCCGCTCCTGCTTTTGATGCTTCTAAAAGAGGGGTGGCACTTAATAAATTACGTTTATTGGGATTTGCCCCTTTTGCAAGTAACAATTTAACCACGGCATATTGATTGCGTTTTGCCGCGCCAATTAAAGCGGTATTTTGATAATAATCTTTACCACTGGTGTAATCAACATCAACTCCCCGCTTTAATATTCTTTTAACTTTTTCTAAAAAACCATTACTGGCAGCGGCAACTAATAAATCAGGCGATTCTTTAACAAGTGCAATTTTTTCTTTTTTTATAGCTACGATACAGTCTTTCGCTAATTGATTAATTTTTCTTTCATTTGTTCTTTCAAAAGAAGGTGCTTGGGTTCGATAATATTTTAAAATTTGATTTAGTTTATAAGAGGTTAAATCAGCCCATTTTTTTGTTAAAAAAACCTTAGTTGCGTCTTCAAATACCTTTTTTTCTACTTTTGGATGGTAACTAGGGTTATAAGTTAATGTTTTTTCTTTCGGCGTTGTATGGCATTTTTTTAAAGCATAGATTTGAAGAATTTCCGATTCTGATAAATCCAACATCATACCACGCCAAGGACGGAGGGTTGTTGGATTCAATTTTTTAACAGATTGATGATTAGGGCATGGGGATCCTCTAAATTCCATCCGTCCATCGGCTTTTGGACATTTATATAAAGAGCCTGCCAAACAATAACTGCTAATACTATATAAAATACAAAAAAGGGCTGTTTTATTCATCATTATGAATCCTTTATATTTAATTAATTTCGAGCATTTAAATAAGCTTGTTCAGAAAGTTTACTAAAAGCAATGGACTGTGCTAAAAAGCGGTTGTATGAAGTGTAGACCTTTTTTGAAAATTTATCATGCTGGGCAATTTCTGCCACCACTTCTTGAGACACTTTCTTGAGTTGTTTAAGAACATCTTGAGGATAAGCACGGGGTTCAATATGGTGTTTTTCTTTGAGCGTGATTAATGCTTGAGGATTTTTGGCATCAAATTCAGCTAACATATTTAAATTGGCGGCTTGGCAAGCGGCTTTTACAATCGCTTGTAAATCTTTTGGTAAGCTTGCATAGGCTTTTTTATTAATCATGGCTTCTAAAATGGTGCCTGGTTCATGAAAGCCAGGAAAATAATAATATTTTGCCGCTTTATATAAACCAAAAGCTAAATCATTATCAGGATTCACCCATTCTGTGGCATCAATCGTTCCTGTTGCAAGCGCGGTATAAAGTTCTCCACCTGGTAAATTAACAGGAGTTCCGCCTAAGCGCTTTAATACCTCACCACCAAGCCCTGGAATGCGCATTTTTAATCCTTTCAGATCCGCTAAAGAATTAATTTCTTTATTAAACCATCCGCCCATTTGCACGCCTGTATTACCCGCAGGAAAACTCAATAAGCCGAAACGTCCATAAAGCTCATGCCAAAGTTCTAAACCGCCTTTGTGATAAATCCAAGCATTCATTTCTCGAGCAGTCATACCAAAAGGCACGGTTGAGAAAAATTGCATGGCGGGGTGTTTGCCTTTCCAATAATAAGCAGAACCATGCCCAATTTGAGCGGTGCCTCTAGAAACGGCATCAAACACTTCAAAGGCGGGGACTAATTCATTGGCACCATACACTTTAACTTTAATGCGCCCACCCGACATTTGGGTAATTAATTGGGCTAAATAATTGGCACCCGTGCCCAAACCTGGAAAATTTTTGGGCCAAGTGGTGACCATTTTCCAGCGATATTTTGTTTTAGCTTGTGCCATATTACTGGTTAAAGCGGCAGTAGCGGTAAGCGCACCTATGCCCGCTCCCTTAATAAAATCACGTCGTTGCATTTGAATTCCTAACAATTAAAAAAGATTATTTTATTATAATAGTGACCAATCAAATTACATTTGGTTTTTATTTATTGATTTTATTTTAGACTATAATTTATTGTTTTTAGATATAAAAACGGGCAATAATCTAGATTGTATTGTAAAATTTTTATTAACTAATAATATTAAAAAAACTTTATAATCTAATGACTTTTATTGAATTTAAAAAAAAATTACTGGATGCTGAAATTAGTTTACCTAAATTTAGCCGCTTAATTAAAGTAAGTGAGAAAAATATTCAGGCTTATAAAAAAAAGGGGGAAGTGCCAAATCCAATTGCGGTTATTGTCACTTTAATGGTTAAACTACATCAAAATGGAGAGGATTATCGAATTTTAATTAATATGTTGGAATTAACAAAAAAAACAAAAAAGGGGGCAGGATTTGCTAAAAAAGAAGGGATTATAAAATAATAGGAGTGCATGGCACCCCTATAGTGAGTCGATTTAATAACCGCCTTTACGTTTGGTTTCTGGTAAACCTGCAATTTTACCTGCTTGTTTTGCAGGACCCATCGGGAAATGAATATAAAGTGATTTGGCGTCTATTTTGCCATCTGCTTTCCATGCTTTTTTGAAATGTTTAACCATGTTACGTTCATTTGGTTGATTTCCACTATTTTCAAAAAATTCAGTGCGTAAAAAGTTAATAATATCCCAAGCTTTATCAGATAATTCAATATTTTCTGTTTCAGCAATGATTTTTGCAAGGTCTTCGTTCCAATCATCGGTATTTTCAAGATAACCATTTGCATTTGTTTCAATGTTGGTGCCATTTAGATCATATGCCATCAGTATACTCCAAGGTTAAGTTAAGTGAGGTGAGTTAAAATTGTTTGTTATTTTACATTGTTTTTTGCGGAATAAACAAGCCACAACCTAAAGTTCGGTGTTTTCCATAACCTGTTTGTTGCAGATAAACGGCATCTTCATGGGTTAGATCCGCAATCATTAGACTACGAGTATGGACAACCCCTTTTGCAATCCGAATTTGATGTTGCATGCCCGCTAAAATCTTTTGGAAACCTAAACGATGTGATTTTAAATAATCAACCACGTCATTAATAAATTCATTTTCTGGTTGTTCAGGATCGACCGCAATATAACGAGAAAAGACAATGGAAGTGGTTGCTAAAGGACGTATTTTTGCTTTTTGAATTATTAAGGAATGTCCCGCAATATCTAATGTTTTACCTAATAGGGGCTTTAGTGCTTCAATGGATTCTTTATGAATCCGCAAAACGAGCTTTGTTCTTTTAGAAAGATGTAATAGGGCATCAGGATCACTGGGTCTTTCCCAACCATTGCCCGTATCGGCGGTATGAATTAAATGTAAGCCATTATTAGACTGTTGCTCAGTAAACCAAGGTAATTCTTTTTGTAAAGCCTGTTGTAAGACCCAAGCATGATCAACAGGTAAAGTCGGAGCTTTAATTTGTAATTGCATATCAATTACATCATCTGGAATCTGATAAGATTCATTGTTATTTTCTTGCCAATACATGGTGTTAATCCTGAATCGCGGCTCGTAAAGCATCTCGATCAAACCACCAATCCCCATCAACCACCACATCCAGTGATTTAGCAAGACGGGGTAAAAATTTATCAGGCTCATTGAGTTCAAGTTGTTCAACCCAAAAATCAAAAATATCGGGTTCTTCAACTTGGCTATGACTACGCGCAACCCGTCCTAATAATTGATGAGTAAAAAAAACTAAACTTTCTTTTTCTTCAGGTGTTGAACGTACATCGGCTAAATAACAAGCCGTTGCGGCTGCCACCGCGGCGCCATCTGAACGATCAGGTGTTTCATCAATAAAATGTTGTAATAAGGCGATACTTAAATCCGTTGCAATGGGATAAGTCACGCCTAACCAAATACCGTGCATTAAGGCTTTAACCGCATCTTTTTGATCGGCTTGAAACAATACATCACAGGTTTCAGCCGCTAACTGCCATTGTTTTAATTCAATACAACGATCTAGTAGGGGACGGGTTAAGGTATGAGCTTTTTCGGATTGTTCTAAATCTAATAGTAAGTAAGCAGATTCAATATGTAAGGTGATCTTTGCTAATTCATTGGTACATTCATTAATCGCGACTTGTTTTTTATGTAATTCAGCGGCTTTGACTTGGGCAGAACTTTTACCATCTTCGGCACAATCCGCATCACCTAAAAAGGTTTCTTGTTTTAAAAATTGTCTCATTATTTTATATCATATATTTTTAAGTAAAAGCAGCTTCTAAGCGATCTTCCCAATTTTCTGGAACATCTGAATATTGGGGTTTTACATCAATTCTAAAAAAGCGGGAACCTTGTTTTACTATTTGAATCACATCAATTAATTCAGCAAAACTTTCGATTTGTTGATTTTGAATTAATACTTCACTGAGGTTGAGTATACCATCATTGCTCATCTTCTAATATCCTCGTTATAAACTGGAAAAATAATATTTGACTATTTTACTCTGTTTTTCATTTTTATCAAAATTTTTAAGAAGTGAGATGGTTTTAGTTTGTTAAGAAGTGAAAAAATATAGAGAATTAAATATTGGTCGGGGTGAGAAGATTCGAACTTCCGACCCCTTGAACCCCATTCAAGTGCGCTACCAAGCTGCGCTACACCCCGCCAATAGAGGGGATATTAGAGGGCTTATTGAGAACTGTCAACTTATTTTAAATTTAATTTTTATCTCGCATCCAACAAACGAACCTTTTAGAATAGCGCCTCCAAAAAAAACAATATTTTACAGAGGAATCAATGAACCTTCGTTTTTTACAATCTATGGCACTTATTGCCTTTGCTATTACCCCATCTTTCTTATTGGCAGCAGACCAATTAAATACAGGTGATACTGCTTGGATTATGGCGTCAACCGCCTTAGTTTTATTTATGACCTTACCAGGTTTAGCCCTTTTTTATGGCGGTTTAGTTCGCAGTAAAAATGTATTATCTATTTTAATGCAATGTTTTAGTATTGCGGCTGTTTCCTCCTTATTATGGTTTTTATTTTGTTATAGTCTCGCTTTTAGTGGCGGTAATGGATTTATTGGTAACTTTGATAAAGTCATGTTAAATGGAGTCACACCTGACACTTTAAGTGGTACGATTCCTGAACCTCTTTTTATGTTATTTCAAATGACGTTCGCCATTATTACGCCCGCCTTAATTATTGGTGGTTTTGCTGAACGGATTAAATTTTCATCGGCTTTATTATTTAGTAGTTTATGGTTAATTTTAGTTTATACCCCAATTACGCATTGGGTTTGGTCAGATGAAGGCTGGTTATTAAAAATGGGACTTTATGATTTTGCAGGAGGCACCGTGGTTCATATTACAGCAGGGGTAGGGGCTTTAGTGGCGGCAATGGTTTTAGGGCCGCGTCAAGGGTTTAAAAAAACCGCCATTACCCCGCATAACTTAACCATGACCGTGACAGGCGCAGGAATGTTATGGGTTGGTTGGTTTGGTTTCAATGGCGGGAGCGCTTTAGGAGCGAATGGAACCGCCGTTATGGCAATGTTAGTCACTCATATTTCCGCCTCTGCGGGGGTTTTGGTTTGGTTATCACTGGAATGGATTAAATTTGGTAAACCCAGTATGTTAGGCGCGGTAACGGGAATGGTCGCGGGTTTGGGAACCATTACACCTGCGTCTGGTTATGTTGGACCTGGTGGTGCTTTTATTATTGGGGTTAGTGCGGGTTTTGTTTGTTTCTATGCCACTCAATTAATTAAGAATGTACTTAAAATTGATGATTCATTAGATGTTTTTCCTGTTCATGGGGTCGGTGGAATTTTAGGTACTTTATTAGCAGGTGTTTTTTCAGCCACCAGTTTAGGCGTTTTTAGTGGTTATGGATTCTCTGAAAAAGCCAGTAGCATGATGGATCAAGTATTAATTCAAGCAACAGGAGTCGGAGCAACTTTGGTTTATACTGCGGTGTTAAGTTTTATTATTTTAAAGGTGATTGATTTAACTTTAGGTCTAAGAGTGAATGAAGAACAAGAAATTCAAGGCTTGGATATTCATCAACATGAAGAACGCGGTTATGATATTCATTAAGTGATTTTAAGATTCATTTAAGGTTTCTTGGTTATTATATTCAAAGTTCAACTTTTAATGATATAACAACTTTAAGGAACTTTTCCTGATGTAAATCAGGAAAAAATCCTCTTGTATACAAATAAGCGTACTGGATAATAGTTACTATCAAAAAAATCACCTTTACTAAGAGTAAAATTATGAAAAAATTATTACCCGCTTTATTACTGCTTGCTCCTTTAAGCAGTTATGCTGCTGAAACGGTTGAAGCCGATGCCCGTATTACGATTAATGGGCAAAGTGGTGAAATTATTATTAATAAAAATACCAATGCCAAAATTGAATTACATCTTGCAGGTAATGATGATATTGGTAAAAGTGCTGATTATTATGTCACTGCTTTTTTACCTGCCAATAAAACTTGTGTGGCAAGTGAAGTCGGTTTAGAAAATGAAGTCTGTGGTTTTACTTATAAAGCAGGCACTCAAGGATGGTCTAATTTACCTTTTGGAAGCAGTCTAACAGGACAAGTGGTTTCTTTTGATAACTTTACTTTATTAGATTCCAAACTTCCTGTGGGAACTTATCAAGTAACCTTCTTTGTGGTTAATAATCTTGAATTAAGCCTTATTGCAGGCGATGAAATTTCTCTTACTATTACTGAATAAGGTCACTATTATGAATATAAAAACAACAGTTTCGTGCTTGTTATTAGCAACATTTTCAACAAATTCAATGGCACTTTTACCCAATGAAGAGAGTGTTTATCAAGGTTCTTCATTTAATGAAGTGTTAACTATTTTAGCGGATCAAAACCCTCCCACAATTACTGAAAATAGCGAAGCAGTCGCAAAAGAATTAGCGGCTTATGAAGAAGGAAAATTACCTCAATATAAAGTTTCATCACGTAGTTTTTTTGAACGCATAGCAGGCAAAAAAAATAATATTTTAGCCCGTGATGCCATTCGTACCGTATCAAAACAAGAAGATTATTTTGATCGGGTTAAAAAATTATTACATCCAAATGGCACCTGTCTGTCAGGAACTTGGGAAATTACCGAAGCTTCTGATTACACAGGTTATTTTGCTCAAGGCAAAAAAGGTTTGATGGTCGGGCGGGCTTCGGTTACTTTAACGAATACGAAAGAAGGACGTAATCGGGGTTTTGGTTTTGCAGGTAAAATTTTCCCAACAATGGATGCTAATGAAACCGTTAAAACAGCGAATTTCTTTTTAATTGATGTTCTTTTTGGAACTCATGCAAAACATTATTTAGATGTATCTTTAACCAGCCAAGCCAAAACAGGTTTTGACTTTTTTAATTTATTTACAGGTTTAATTGCTGCAAAAGCGTTATTTAAAGCAGATCACAGCCCGCAATTACGTCCTTTATATCCTATTTCTGAATTAGGTTTAGCTGAAAATGAAACCGTTGTCACTCCTAAATGGATGATGATTAAAGCGGACGAAAGTATGACACGGGTTGATGAAAAAGATTTTCGGGCTGAATTAGCCGTGGGTCATTATGCCAATAATCTTAAATTTGATATTTTTGTTTCAGATACCACCAGCAAATCATCAAAATTAGATCAATGGCAACGTTTAGGTAAAATCACCTTAGATCAAAGTGCCAGTTCTTATGGTTGTGATAGACGTTTACATTTCTCTCATCCGAAGATTAAAGATTCAGCAAATAAAGTAAAACAAAATAAATTATTAGAAATGATGATGGATGAAGCGAAACAACCGTAAAAAGAGTTCCCGCCGCTGTTTTATTTCTATAAAATAATCATTTTATTTCTTTAAATGATTATTTTAGATTTATGTCAGACCCTTTATTAGTTGTAAAAAACCTTAAAACTTGGCTTGGTTCAAGCACCACACCCGCCAAAGCCGTGGATGGGGTGAGTTTTTCTATAAATAAAGGGGAAACACTTTGTTTATTAGGCGAATCAGGCTGTGGCAAGTCCATGAGTGCTTTGTCGTTAATGCGACTTTTACCCCCTTCAGGACGGATTGTAGAGGGTCAAGTTAATTTTAATGGCAACAATCTTTTAGATTTACCTGAAAATGCCATGCGGAAAATTAGGGGTGGCAAGATTGGCATGATTTTTCAAGAGCCAATGACTTCCCTCAACCCCGTAATGACCATCGGCGACCAAATCTCGGAAGCCATTAAACTCCATGATCCACAAGGACGTAAAAATATCAAAGCCCGCTTGATTGAGTTATTACAACAGGTCGGCATTCCTGATCCAGAAAGTCGAATTAAGGCTTGGCCTCATCAATTATCAGGCGGCATGAAACAGCGCATTATGATTGCCATGACTTTGGCGGGGCGTCCTGATTTTTTAATTGCAGACGAACCCACCACCGCTCTAGATGTCACAATTCAAGCCCAAGTTTTAAAATTATTAAAACAAATCCAACAAAAAACAGGCATGGCGATTTTATTAATCACCCATGATTTAGGTGTTGTTGCCGAAGTGGCGGATCGAGTTATGGTGATGTATGCGGGAGAAATTATTGAATCTGCGACGAAAAAAGATTTTTTTAATCATCCCGTTCATCCTTATAGTCGGGCACTTTTTTCATCTTTACCCAGTGATCATAAAAGAGGCAGTCGACTCGCTGTTATTGAAGGTTCTGTTCCACCACTAACCAATATTTTTAAAGGCTGTCGTTTTGCCGAACGTTGTCAAAAACAACAAGATCAATGTCATACCCAAATCCCGCCTTGGAATAATGCGGGTTATCGCTGTTTTTATCCAGAACAAGATCATCCCTTAGAACATTTATCAAATACCCCCGTTTCTCCCATTGAAAGTAAAGAAGAAAGCGAAATAACCCTTGATGTTGAACATTTAAAAGTCCATTTTCCAATTTATAAAGGGGTTTTTAGACGGGTTGTCGGTCATATTAAAGCCGTTGATGGCGTTAGTTTAAAAATTCCAAAAGGCAAAACAGTCGCTTTAGTGGGAGAATCAGGTTGTGGTAAAACAACGGCTGGCAAAGGCATTTTACAATTAGAAAAACCCACTTCAGGAAAAATTTTATTTAAACAACAAAATATTGCCCATTTTTCAGCCAAAGATTTAAAAAAGATGCGTAAAGAAATGCAAGTCGTGTTTCAAGATCCCGTTTCTAGTATGAATCCTCGGATGTTGGTCGGACAAATTATTGCGGAAGGTCTCATTGCCCAAAAAATGGTGAAAAATCGCCAACAACGTGATCAAAAAGTGGCTGAATTATTAACCCAAGTCGGTTTAAGTAAAGAAGCCGCAGATCGTTATCCACATGAATTTTCAGGCGGGCAACGGCAACGAATTTGTATTGCAAGAGCTTTAGCCGTTGAGCCTCAATTAATTATTTGTGATGAGCCGACCAGTGCGTTAGATGTATCCGTGCAAGCACAAGTATTAAATTTATTAGCCGATTTGCAGCGAGATTTTGGACTTTCTTATTTATTTATTACCCATGATTTATCGGTTGTTAGTTATTTAGCTTATGAAGTTGCAGTGATGTATTTAGGGCAAATAGTTGAATATGGGCGTACCGATGAAATATTAAATCATCCTCAACATCCTTATACACAAGCTTTATTATCGGCTGTTTTACAAGTGGACCCTGCCAAACGTCAACAACAAATTATTTTAGCAGGAGATATGCCTTCGCCCGCTAACCCGCCTTCGGGCTGTTATTTTCATCCTCGCTGTCCGCAAGCAACAGCGGATTGTCAGCAAAATAAACCGCCCTTCGTACAAATTAGCAACAGTCATTACGCGCATTGTCATTTATTATAAGAAAAGGAATTGTTCCTTGACAATTTAAGGAATAAGCCCGTCGCTTTAAATTTAAGACTTGTATATACTGTTTTACATCAATTAAGCAACACACATTATTAATTACTAATTTTTGAGGAAAAACCCATGAAAAACATCATTATTGCAACCGCTCTTGCTTTCACTATGGCTTCATCAACTTCTTTTGCACAAGTTAATCAAGACGAAGTTTCTTTTCTTTTCGGCGCAGAAGTTGTTGAAATGCAAAATATCTCAAGTGATGAAATGGCAAAAACAGAAGGTCAATTATTTGGTATTAGCTCTGCCACCGTTGCTAAATATATTGCCGTTGCTGCGACGGCTCTTGGACCTGTATTACAAGGTTTATCTAAAACATTGGGCGAAGGAATTACGGATGGTATTACAGCCAGTATTAAAAATACCGCTTCTTTCCGTGACCCTGAAGGTTCACCTACCGCTGCTTCAATTGGTGAAGGTTTCTTAGATGGAATTCAAGCAAGTTTAGGTGGCACTTTTTCTTTATCAAACTTAATTCCAGGTTTTAATTTATTAAGTCTTTTTTAAATAAAAAAATAACCTTATAAACTCTAAAAACCTTGCTACCTGATCAGATAGCAAGGTTTTTTTATGGGTAAAACTAACAGGTAATATCTAAAAATATTTTTACAATTTAATAAAGATAGTCTATATTGTTGCTATTTAAAGCGATATACGTTATTTTCTCGTTTTATTTTTAATTTTATATCATTTTCTATAATTAGGTAATCAACCGTATGGCAAAGAACACAGCAATTAGTAACTTATCTTCTGATGAATTATTTGCATTAGCAAAGCAAAAAAAACAACAAGAAGAGTCTAATAAAACAGTGATAGATGAGCTTTTACAAAAAAAAGCCAATTTACAACTGGAAATAGATAAATTGGATACAGAAATTGAAAGTTTACAGCAACTTGAAATTGAAGATTCAACAGAATCAGCCCCCGCTAAAGCTGAAAAAAAACCAAAACCAAAGGAAAAGGCAAAAGCAAAGGCAAAGGCAAAAGTAAAACCCCCTAAAAAAGCTGCTAAAACCCCTAAAACAGGTAAAAAATTGCTTTCTATCTCAAAAGCGATTTTACAGTTTATGAAAGATAATAAAGGCGAGGCAAATTCTAAAGAACTGCAACAATATTTATCTAATAAAGGTTATAGTGTTGAATTATTTCATCAAAAAATTTATTATTTAAAAAGAACAAAGAAAATTGTCGCGATAGATAACAAAGGTCAAGGTTGTTATAAACTGCTATAAATCTTCAAACCGAGCCTTATCTGGCTCGGTTCTAATTTCCCTCCTGATATTATTTTAGATTCAATTTTTAAAGACAATTCCCCTTATTTAGGTTTATAATTAGCTTAAATTTTAGGTCAGATATTTTTTTATATGAATCGAACCACCACTTTCCGCATTTTACTCAGCATTGCCTTTGTTATCGCAATGATGTTACTTATTATGTTTGGGCTTAAATTAACAGATGTTGCCTTTAGTGTTTGGGAACATATGAAAAACGCCCCGCTTTGGTTATCGCTAATTTGGCTTAGTTTCTTTGCTATTATTTCTATTATTGGCGGCACGATTTTATTAAAATTATTATTTCGGAATAAAAAAAACCCTCAAAATAAAGGCTTACGTCCTGAAGAACTCACCGAAGAATTGATTGAAAAACAAATCACAGAAGCCGAAGAGTCTGGGATTGATGCCACAGATGCTCGCCAAGAAATTAAAAAACTACAACGCCGCCGTAAAGCAGGAAAAATTTATGCGGCCCTTTTTGGCAATATTAGCACAGGTAAATCAACTTTAATTAAAGCACTATTACCCGAAGCCAAAATAGAGACGGGCGTAGTGGGTGGGACCACCGATAAAATAACCACCTACGAATGGCAAAGTTCAGCGGGTGATGCGTTGATTTTAACAGATATGCCTGGTTTACAAGAAGCGGGTGGCAGTTATGATTTATTAGCCCGTGATGAAGCATTACGAGCGCATTTTGTTATTTATCTTATAGACAGTGATATTACCCGCACCCAAGCAACCGAATTACGGGCTTTAATAGAAATAGGCAAACCTGTCATTGTTGCGCTGAATAAAATTGATCGGTTATCAAGTGAAGAAATCAAATTATTAAAAGATCGCTTAAAGGAACATTTAAAAGCATTGGGCAAGGCAAAAACGTATATTGCGGCTGTTAGTGCAGGCGGGGAACGAGAAATATTAAGAATTTTGCCTGATGGTCAGGAAGAAATGGTGATGCGTCCCGTTCCCCCTCAAGTAAATGAATTAACCGAGGCGATGCAAGAAATTATTGACGGTGATCAAGCCGCCTTAGAGCAACTTCGAGATACTGCTGTTTTTGTTCTTGCCCATCGCCGAGTGGATGAATTATTAACCCAAAAACGCCAAGAAAAAGCCGAAAAACTCATCTCTAGTTATTCTAAAAAAGCGATGGTTGGCGCGATGGCGGCAATGGCACCGGGCACCGATTTAATTATTCAAGGTTATTTAGCCACTCAATTAGTCAAAGAACTATCAGGGCTTTATGATGTATCTGTCCGTAAAGTGGATACTGATCTATTACTTGAATTAGTTCAAAAACAAGCCCGTAAAGGCACCACCATTGTATTAGCCATCGCAGGAAATGGTTTAAAAGCCTTTCCAGGGGGTGGAACAGTGGCGGGAGGCGCCTTACATGCGGTTGCTTATGGTATGTTATTTGATTCATTAGGACATGCCATTGCAAAAGCTTTAGAGAGTCGGGGCAAATTGCATCCGGTACAAACTGCCACATTATTTAGAGAAAATATGCGTGAAAATATGGGATCAACTGCAAAATCATTGGCAAAAATTGCCATGGCAGAACTCAGAAAAACCGAGCGAACAAATAAGACAGACTGACTCGCAATTACATGAAATTGATGAACACGAACAGGTTATTGAAACTGATTCTGTGTTAATTGAACCTGAACCTGTTGAAGATAATAAAAAAGAATTATCTGAAGGTCATGTAACGCTGGCTCAAGAAAGTTTACGTGAAGTCTTAAAAGATCAACGAGTACCCGAAGAAGTTCGAGAATCTTTAGCTGAAGATTATAAAGAAGTTGAAGAAATGCTTGAACGCTTGGATCACGGACATCTTTATATTGTTGTTTTTGGTCGGGTTAGTGTGGGTAAATCGGCTTTACTCAATGCCTTATTAGGAAAAAAACAATTTTCAACCAGTCCGCTTCATGGTGAAACCAAAGTCGCTCATAAAAGCCAATGGGATGAATATCAATCGGGCGGGCTTTTTTTAGTCGATACTCCAGGAATTAATGAAGTGGAAGGGGAGGGCAGAGAAGCCCTTGCAAAAGAAGTTGCTAATCGGGCTGATTTAATTTTATTTGTGGTGGATGGAGATATTACAGATACCGAATTAGAAGCCCTTGAATCTATTAAAAGTACCAATCATCCGATTATTTTAGCACTCAATAAAATTGATCGTTATTCACAAAAAGAACAGGAAGCACTTTTTGCTTCCCTTGAAAAACACAGTCGGGGATTAATTGATCCGAAAAATATTATTGGCGTTTCCGCTGAACCTCCCGAACAACTGGTTTTAATGGTCGATGAAGAAGGCAATGAAAAAGAAATCATGCGCCAACGTCCGCCCAATATATCGGCATTAAAAACCCGCCTATGGGATATTTTAGAAAGTGAAGGAAAAACTTTAGCCGCCCTAAATGCCAGTCTTTTTGCGGGCGACTTAACCGATAAAATTGCTCAACAAGTATTAAAAGTCAGACAGCATTTGGGTGAAAAACTCATTCGTAAATATTGTATTGGTAAAGGCGTTGCGGTTGCTATTAATCCCATTCCTGTGGCTGATTTAATTGCCGCTGCCGCCGTTGATGGCAGTCTTATTATTCATCTTTCGCATCTTTATGGTTTACCTTTAACCAAATCAGAAGCAGGCGAATTACTTAAAACCATTGGCATGCAAATGTTGGCTTTATTAGGTACGGTTTGGGCGATTCATTTTGTTTCTAGTATTTTAAAATTTGGCACAGGCGGCTTTTCCACGGTGATTACTGGCGGCGCACAAGGCGCGGTGGCTTATTATAGTACCTATGTGGTCGGACAGGTGGCAGAACGTTATTTAGTGCAAGGCAAATCTTGGGGAGATGGTGGACCTAAATTTGTGGTACAAGAAATTATTGATTCATTGGATCGGGATTCTATTATTGATGATGCCAAAAGAGACATTAAGAAACGCTTGCTACGCTAAACAATGCTTGAATTATCAGTATAAAACCTATATAATGATTTGCTAATTTACGTTAATTATTCGAGGTTACGAGTGACAGTTCAAGAAATGAATGTAGAACAACTAAAAGAACAACTAGATAATAATAAAGAATCTCTTCTTTTAGTTGATATTCGCAGTGAAAACGAAGTGGCACAAGGTATTATTAAAGATTCTATTTATATTCCAATGCATTTAATTCCATTAAAACTCAGTGAACTTCCCAAAAATAAAAAAATTGTTCTATACTGTCGCAGTGGTGTACGTTCTTATCATACTTGTAAGTTCTTGATCCAAGAAGGTTTTGATAATACTGTTAACTTACAAGGTGGGATTATTTCATGGGCAAGAACTGGTTATGAAGTAAGCCCATTTTCAAGGGAAACAGATTAAATTTATTTTATTTTGAAATAAAATACTTGCCTTACTGGTCAACTTGGCATATAAAACATACCCATAAAATATAAAATACTTTGAAATACTACCCTCAACACAAATAGAAACAGGAGATAACAGCATGGCTGATTATGATGAAGAGTTAGACGCAAGCGGTTTAAACTGCCCATTACCTATTTTACGTGCCAAAAAAGCACTTAATAAATTAGATAGTGGCAAAGTCTTACGCATTATCGCAACAGACCCTGGTTCAGTAAAAGATTTTGAAGCTTTTGCTAAACAAACAGGTAATGAACTGACTGAATCAACCGAAGAAGGCGGCAAATACCACTTCTTAATCAAAAAAGCGTAACAACAGCAACACCGAACCTACTTTATTGTAGGTTTTTTTAATTCAAATCCAAATATATTTAGGTGTATTCCTATGGAACAAAAAAAGTTAGCAATTATTGCAACTAAAGGCTCATTAGATTGGGCTTATCCTCCTTTTATCTTGTCTTCTACCGCTTCGGCTTTAGGTTATGACACAGAAATCTTTTTTACCTTTTATGGTTTACAATTAGTTAAAACCAATCTTTCACTTGAAGTCACTCCATTAGGAAATCCAGGTATGCCAATGCCTATGGCAATGGATAAATGGTTCCCTGTTGCATTAACTGCTTTACCAGGTATGCAATGGATGATGACCGTAATGATGAAAAATAAAATGGCGGCTAAAGGAGTTGCTAGTATTGAAGAACTTCGCGGGCTTTGTATTGAAGCTGAAGTTCGTTTAATTGCTTGTCAAATGACCGTTGATTTGTTCGATATGGATCCGTCTTCTTTTATTGCAGAACTTGAATATGCGGGTGCCGCCCGTTTCTTTGAATTTGCAGGCGAATCAGATATTTGTATGTATATCTAAAGTTATTATTTTTCAAATGGTAACATAACCATTCGTCCCAGAGAAACGACGGAACGTTCGATGGGATAATCTTTTAAACCAATTTCCATCTCCTGTTGTCCTAATTTAGGTTCTGCTTTATAAGTTCCAAAAATTCGATCCCACCAAGGTAAATTAAAACCAAAATTGCGATTATATTCATTTTTCTCAATAGAATGATGCACAAAATGCATATCAGGCGTCACAATAAAAAGTCGTAAAACGTTATCTAATTTTTTAGGTAATAAAAAATTACCATGATTAAACATCGCCGCGCCATTTAAAATCACCTCAAATAAAATCACTGCAATCACAGGCACGCCCAATAAAGCAATAAAAAAGCACCGTAAACACAAAGATAACACCATTTCAATCGGATGAAAACGGCTTGCCATGGTTAAATCATAATCTAAATCACTGTGATGAACTTTATGTAAACGCCAAAAAATGGGCACTAAATGAAAAATGACATGTTGAGTATAAATTAATAAATCAAGTAAGATAATACAACTTAAAATTGCTATCCAAGACGGAACCGTTATTAAATTAAATATCCCAAAGCCTTTTTCTTGACATAATAAAGCCACCATCACACCCGTAAAAGGAATAATAAATCTTAAAATTAGACTATTAAAAACAATTAAACCTATATTATTAAACCAGCGTTTCATTTTATTAATACGCAAGGTTCTTTTGGGAATAATTAGTTCAGTCATTGCGACCAACCCAAAAATACCAAAAAAAGCCACTAAACGGATAATTAATTCATTATCTAAAAAAAAAGTTTGAAAATTCATCTTCTACTCCACAATTTGATTAATAATAATTTCTAATTTAGGCGTTTTAGCCACGGTAATATTTTGTAATTCACCTTGTAGATCACCTTTTTGAGCAATGGCACCGCTATTTTTTGAAATCCGTGCGCCAATTTTAACCTGAGGAAATAAAGACAAGCGCATATTGGGTAACATTGCTTTAGAATCATCTAAAATGACGGTTAAAGGCAATTTACTAACCACAGTTCTAACCACAGCTAAAGGCATTTTAGGACCTTGCATTGCCACTGCATAAATAAAAACAGCATTATCAGGAGACACTTTTTCTGCTAATTCAGGAGCCAGTTTAATGGTTAATTCAATCCCACTTATTTTTGCAATGGTAGGAGAGGCAATGCCTAATTTATCTTCTAAACGTTTAATATCAATTCGTAATTCTTTGGCTTCACTGGGCGCGGCTTTTTCCATAACAGGCAATAATTTTCTAAGATAAACTAAAGCTTGTTGATAATCTTGTTTATCCTCTGCCACAATAGAAGATAACCATAAAGCACTGGGATCATCAGGTGCCAATGCCAAAGCTTTGGCAATAAGTTGAGCAGGACGCCCTTGGCTTTGATGATTCTTATTAAGCATAATTAAGGCATCTGCCAAAGTTAGCAAAATAGCGGGTTCTTGTTGTTCTAATTTATAGGCTTTTTCAAGGGCATCAACGGCTTCTTTATAACGTCCTAAAGTATGATAAGAACGTCCTAATAAAAACCAACCTTCCACATTATCTGGATGCTCTTGCATTTTTGCGGCTAATTTGGTTACTAAACTATTGGCATCTTGTTCTTGTCCTTGTTCTTGAACTGCCCCCGCGCCTGCACCTGAATATTCTAAATAATCAGCCCGCCCATAATGCCAATACAGCAAAGCCGCCATAATGCCAATAAAAGCGGCAATTAAAATAAAACTACTATATTCATTTTTACCTGCAATGGTATTTTCATGAAGATTATCAATATCAATCAATAAATCGGCTTCAATTTCTTTTTTGGCATCCAGATAAATAGCTTGTTCCATATTACCTTCCGCCAAAGCTTGATCTAAATAGCTCAACCGAGATTTAGCCAATTCAATATTTTGTTTCTTCCGATCCAAGACTAATAAAGAACTCGGAGAAAAATAAGCAATAGATAAAATAGCCAAAGTAATTAAAGTCAGTAAAATTGCTAAAAAAACAAATGTAATCATGATTTTTCCTCAGCTAATAAATCTTTAGCGCGTTGTTCATCTTGTTTAGAATAAGTTAAATCTTGTGGGGCAGGTTGGCGAACAAATTTAACTAATAGCATTAAACCAATTAATAAAACAACAAAAGGCAAGATCCAAAGAAAGATTTTTAAGCCTTTAAAGCGCGGTTTATATAAAACAAAGTCACCATAACGTTGAACCATAAAATCAACCACTTCATCGCGTGATTTTCCTGCAATCACCATATTATAGGTTTTGCGTCTTAAATCCTTTGCCAAATCTGCATTAGAATCTGCCAAATTATTATTTTGACAAACCAAACAACGTAATTCTTCAATTAATGTTTTATAAGTTTCTTCTTGTTGCTCATTGGGAAAACTCAAAGTTTCAATAGCCCCCCAAGCAAAATAAGAATAAAAAAACAAACTTAAAAAAGAGATTATTTTTATTAATTTCAAAGGATTAGATTTATAGACAGACATAGGTAATACATTGTTTTATCAATAGATGGCACCTATATTAACAGTAACTAATTTATTTTCATAATAATTTGCTTTAATCTAAATTTTAATATAAATGTAACCTGCTTTTTGTAATTTAATTAGAGTTACATTGCCATCTTGTGGTAAAACACGAAGTCCTTTGATTAACATATTTTTCTTAACATGATTGTTTTTTAATGCATTATGGCATAAACCAATATCCGCATTATTGGCTAAAATATGATTCACGATTTGAGTACTAATTAAATCATTTTTAAGCATTAATTGAACCGCTTTACCATTGATAACAATTTTAATTTCAATATTTTCGCCTAATTCTTTTCTAATATTTTTAACACTTTTTTCTAAATGCCTTAGTTTAAATAGATCATTAAAATGTAATACAATTTTAGTTTCTTGCGCGGCATATAACAAAGAAGATTGAATCAATAAAACAATAATCAAGAAAGATTTTTTTAGCATAGCAACCTGTATTTTTAGTTATAAAGAGATTTATAGTTTATATTAAATGATTATATTTTTATTGTAAAATTATTTATACAATAAAAACAAAGGTTTATAAAAAAACAAAAAAAAACTTATAAAATATTTATTTTAATCTATTATTAGAATGATATTTAATCTTAAATTGATTATGTATATTAAAGTATAGTTTCATTAAAATTAATTATAGGAAGATAACAATGAGAAAAACAATTAAAATTCTATTAACAACATTTATATTCAGCATGCCCCTTGTTGGAAATTCCAATGAGATTTGTACTTGGGGAAACTCAAGTACATGGGGACAAAATTTAAATTGTCAAAACTCCAATCTTGCATTCGGGGTTTGTGGTAGTGGTAAAAATAAAGATTGTGTCAATGGGACCGTCGCTAATCAACTTTATTGTTGCAGTGAACCAATAACATCCTCTCCTAAAAACCCAGTCACCGTTACGGCAACAGACTATGGAAAAAGAATTTCATGCCCTACAAATCAAGTTGTTACTGATTTCTGTGGTTCAGGAAAAAATAAAGATTGTTCTAATAATGTTGTAAACTCAATCACTTGTTCAACAGTTGATTCAATCTCTCTTCAGGAAAGCACGAATACATGGTACAGTACTTCAGAATATGGAGGACAAGTATTTTGTCCAAATGCGATGATTATGACAGGTGTTTGTGGTAGTGGTAAAAATAAAGATTGTCCTAATGGAATGGTTAATGAAATTCAATGTACTACATATACAATTCCTTAATTAAAATTGCTGACAGTTAATTCATACCCACATATAGTTAAGTATATGTGGGAATTTTATCAATAGATGCCTTCTTGTCGGCACAAGCGCAATACAAGTTTGGATGATATGTCTTTGGAATCAAGTCGTACAGCTTATAAAAATTGTTATATTGTTTAAAATTGATAACCTAATCCTAAATTAAAGCCATCATGATCCCCCGCCCTTTTATTCTGCCATTGATAATCGGCTTTTACTACCACATCTGGACTAAACCAAAAGTTTAAACCAATTGAATCTTGTTTATTATCACTTTTTCCTTGGCTACCTGCTTCATTGTTCCATTCTTCATGGCGAGCAAAGAAACCTAATGACATTTCACTGTTTAAATTAAATTTATAATTGGGTTCAATATAAAAACCGTCTTGTTTATCCCGCCCTAACACTTTTGTTGATGCTATTTGATTATTATCTAACCACCATTTAGCATATAAAGCTTTTAAACCAAACCCTTGATATTGATAACTTAAATGAGCTTCTAATAAAATAGCATCGATATCAGCCACTCCTTGAGTTATATCTGATTGATATTGTCCTGTTAAACCAAGTTCTAATCCTTTTACTGCAGTATAACGAAAACGCGCTGTTACTGCGCCTTCTTCACCAATGGCTTTGGCTACTTTTTGCCGACCCTTGCGAATTTTAAATGCATTGCCACCTGTCGTGGGCACATTTAACCCTGAACTTAACATTAAATCATATTTAAAACCTTGCGCAAAATCGCCTGTTAATCCAATCCCCGCTTCCCACCAAGTGGCAGGAATAATATTCTTTTCAACACTATTACGTTCCACTCCATAAAAAGCAGGCGGTTCATGTGTTTCATTAATCAATCCAACAGGAACTAAATAAACCCCGCCCAGTAAATGATGATTTTTAGATAAATCATATTCTAAATAAGCTTGTTCTAATTCAACTTCTCCAACTTCTCCATCTGCACTAAAAGCATGTTCTAATTCTAATTCAGAAAAAAAGCGTAAATCTTCATTAAATTCATGCCCAAAAAATAATACAAAACGATGAAAATCAATGGAATCTGTTTTATCATCTAAATTACTGTAATGTAATTCTCCATAACCGCCGATTTTTGTTTTATTTGAATCATCATTGGTTTGCGCCTCATCAACAGCATCACTATTATCTGCAACGGCTTGTTCTGTTGTATCTAATTGTCTTTTAAGTTGGTCAATGGTATTTTGTTGCTTTTGGATTAAATCCCAAAGTTCTTGATTTGTCGGGGTTCCGCCTCCGCCTGCGATTGCAAAAGGATTAAGGGTTAAAGAAACAGCCAAAGCTAAAGTTGATTTAGTTAATATTTTTTTCATTAGTTTCACCTCATTATTTAGATTAAAGTCAGATTATAAAAATTTAAGAAAAATATATTAATAGAAACAGGAATGATTCGCAACTTTATTTTGTTTTTTATTTTTTTAATTGATTTAGGGTTTCTATTTATGTTATAAAGTTTTTTTTAATGGTAAATTATTTTAATAATGAATACTAAAATATTAAGTTTTTTATGTCTTTCTTTTGTCTTTTTATCTTTACCCATTGCAGCTAAAAATAATCAACAAGCTTTATTTTTAAATCAAATTTATGGAGTAGAAATTCCCAGACCTCAACGATTTAAATTAAACTCAAAGACTCAAAAGGAAATTAAAAAAATATTAGGACATGCTTATTACCTAAAACGCATTAAATATTGGCAAAAAGGGGGTAAACGACTTTGGATATTAAATGAAACAGGAAAAACAAAATATATTACCGCAGCTTTTGTAGTTGAAAATAATCAAATTATTGAAACAAAGGTCTTAAAATTTAGAGAAAGTCGGGGTAGTGAAATCCAATTTCCTTTTTTTACAAAACAATTTAAAAATATCCATATTGACAATAATAATCAATTAAATCAGCAGATTGATGGAATTACAGGAGCAACTTTATCAGTCCGCGCCATGGTTAAAATGGCACAACTGGTACTTTATTTAGATCAAGTGTTATAAAAAATTCTTTTTTTTAAAGTAATCTAAACTAGAAAATCAAAAAATCACGACTGGGTAGGCAATCATTAAGGTAGACATTGGTTATTATTTTATTTTTGGGTACAAATGATATTGTGTTTATCCATTTCCGTTAAATAAAGGTAATATTTATAAGAAGGTAGATAAAATTTGTAAAACTGAAATAAAGCAATTCCTTCTTTCTGGTATTCCAATGTTGTAATTAACTTCAATCGTTTCCCTTTCTGGACTGTTATAATGGAAGAAAACACATTCAATACTTTTATCACATTCATAAAATCATCCATATCTGTTCTTTTTTTTGATTTTTTTGTAATCATTGCCATCCCACCTTCAATTAATAAATCTGCCGAATGTTCAATTGCGGAAATAGAATTCATCATGAGCACCGTTTGTTTTGTGGTGCACCAAAGACCCGTCGCTGGAGCAGTACGTCTACGTTTCGCTTTTTCTAATTTGTTATGTTGCACTAAAGCTAAACGTGCATTTTTATTTTCTTGCTTTGAATGAATAATTTTTCTCTTCATCTGCTTAGCCCATTGGTGATTAGGGTTTGTATTTAAAATTAAATTACAATACTTTAAGGCTTTATTAAATTTTGATTGAAAATAATAAACAGCACATAAACTTGCAGATGAAATCAGTTTTTGTTTATTGGTCATCGCATTATCTTTTGCTCTGATGTAAGCTTTTTCTGCCTCATTATATTTTTTTATGTCATTTAAATCATTCCCTTTTAATATAAAATATTCATACATTTCCGTACTAGCAAACAAGTGATTTGTAAAGAATAATAAAAATAATATTTTTTTCATAGTTATCTCCAATATTTTAAGTTTAATTTACAATGCTTTGACTCTAAAAACAACAATTCCAGTTTGGGTAGATATATATTTTAAAAAATCCGAATCAATGACTTTTTTATATCTATTTAGTGAGCTTGCGTGTCTAAATAAAAATTTCCCATGATGTTTAATTAGTATACCTACATGAGATACATCTAAACCCAATTTTCGACTATATATACCGATATAATCACCATTTTTCAATTTAGAAATAATATTTTTATCTATTAGGCGAGAAGGGATGAATGTTCGACTTACTTTTGTAATCATTATTTTAGGAATATATAAATGACCATTCTTTTTTTTATTTAAAAATTTGGTCACCATTCTTGTTTTATAAGCTCCAATTTTTGAAGTTACATCTTCTATATAATCTTTATTTGAGAGTTGCCAGTTTGTAAAAAAATGATTTCTAGTAAAATAATGAACCTTTCCTTTTTTATATCTGACGGCTTTTAGATTAATTAAAAAATCAGAGAAAGATACCGATCTACGAAAAGCTTCAATATAATCAAGATAAGTAAAACAATCCATTCCTTCAAGGTTTACAATCAAAGTTTCTTGTGAATTTGAACTTGAAAGAGTGTTTTTTTTATAACTTATCCCTTTAAACATTGCTGAAATAAATTTAATTTTAGTATTTGAATCTGCCATTTTGTCCGCTTTTTTTAATATACTATTTAAATTAGCTATATTAAATTCACCTAAATGTATATTTTCTTTTAATTCAAATGAAATACATATATTTGAAATCATGATAAATATAATAAATACAATATTTTTTCTCCTGATTATATCGGATTTTGGGGAGAAAGGATTGATGGGGAAAAAATCACTTGAAATTTTTAACCAAATATAAAAGAATGAGTTTGACAGCAACAAACTAATATAGAAGGTTAAACTTTAAAATGA